>JAEEGL011544329.1_pt1 | contig 135462 bp, 81 predicted proteins | sample 9134231 | NCBI WGS metagenome assembly JAEEGL01 (sample SAMN16246548, study PRJNA631951) | gut metagenome | biome: gut microbiome; feature: rumen; material: fiber-attached | host: Bos | place: Iran: Karaj | collected 2018-10 | reverse complement strand
ACCACTGAAGCACCTCAACAAAGGATACAAAGAGGTTGTCCCACGAATGGTGAAGGCGGATGTGTGCCCGCTCGTGCTGCATCACTGAGGGGTTATTCTTGAAGTCTTCGTCTGTAATCACAACCGTATTCAACCAACTGAATGGGCATACGTCGTCGAAGTGGGCATACACCTGTATGCCGTCAATCGTATCTTTCCAAAGGCAATTGGAGGGAATGTAACGATACAAACGGACAAGTTGGAAGGCCTTCCAGGCAATGCATACCACCACACCTATTATATATATAAGGACAAGGATGGTGGGCCAAGGAATCTGACCAGAGTCCTCTTCAATACTCACCTGAAGATTTCCTCCCTGATTTCCCTTTACGGGGAGTGACTCTAAAGAGGAAAAAACCTCTTCCGTTTCCACCTCTATAGAAGAAAAGCCCCCATCCGTCTCCTCCTCTATGGAGAGAGGGTTGATTGCCTCCTCAAGATTCTTGATGGGCTGGGAAATCATCTCCCCTTGTGGGAGAAATGAGAGAGGCTTGAATAGCGGCAGCACCAGCGAAAGGACTACAATGCTGAGCAGCAAGACGCGATTGAACGCATGAAAGGTATCTCGCCGCATCAGCAATGTGTAGGGCAAGTACAGCAACGCCAGACAGATAGCGGACTTGATGGCATATATGGTGAAGGCACCTAACATAATGGTTAATGGTTCAAGGGTTAAGGGTTAATTCTGGTTCAGGGTTAAAGGATGATGATGATTGGAGATCGAAAGTGCAAGGTTGGCTATTTCTTCCAATTCTTCCTTACTCAGTTGTTCCTCCTGCAGGAAGAAGCTGACAAATGAGGAAACACTCCCACCAAAGAACTTCGCCTTCACATCGCTTACTGATTGAGAGATATACTCGGCTTTCGAAATCAAAGGGAAATACAAATGTTGTTTGCCATTCCCTTTCTTGTGTCCTACAAAACCCTTCATTGCCAACAAGCGAATGACTGTGGATATCGTAGTATAGGCTGGTTGTGGCTCTGGATAGCATTTAACAACCTCATGCACATCCAGGGCCTTCCCACTCTTCCATAGAATCTCCATCACTTGGAGTTCTGCCCTTGTTAGCGTTAATGCGTTTTCTTTCTTCATTTTGTTGGTTGTTTTAACTTTCGATGGCAAAGTTAAGTTGGTTTTGAATACAAGCCAAACAATTAGAAAACTATTTTCCACAAAACCCCGATATTTAACATCTATTAATAGTTATACAAGTAATGAAAGGCCGAATGATAGAGATAAGGCATTGTAAAGAAAAAAGTAAAGTAAGAAGAAAAATGCTCTATCTTTTGGTCAAATGACAAAATCTACTTATCTTTGCACCACGAAACAAGATTATTACCATTATGACTACTCTACAATTACTTACATGTACTACCCTTCTGAGCCTGTCAACAATGGCAAAGGGGCAAACAAGTCAACAGCTTTTCGATGCGGGTTGGCAATTCACTCATACAGTCAACGGACAAACTTCTGCCAGCAAAACGGTTGACCTACCTCATGACTGGGACATCTATGAGGGTCCCAACCCTCAGACAGGTGCCACGGGAACTGGTGGAGGATGGTATCCTGGTGGCGAAGGGGAGTATAGGAAAGTGTTTGAGACCGAAGGCTCAAAATTAGAAGGGAAGTTAGTAAAACTGCACTTCGAAGGTGTGTACCAAAAGGCAATGGTCTTTATCAATGGTCAAAAGGCTGGACAACATGAATATGGCTACACTCCATTTACGGTGAACATCACTCCTTATCTGTTCAAGGACAAACGACAGAACGAGGTGGTGGTGAAGGTAAATAACTCCGAACAGCCTAACTGTAGGTGGTATAGCGGCTCGGGCATCTATCGACATGTGTGGCTCCAGACGATGCCAGCACTACATATTGCTGAGAACGGAGTGTTCGTCACGACCTCAGATGTGTCGAGAGGGAATGCGACTGTGACAGCTGAGGTGTGTATCACAAACGAGTCAGGCAGCAATAGGGACATTATAGTAGTGGTTGGTGGCAGCCAATTGTCGGTCAACGTACCTGCCAAACAGACAAAGACGGTGAAGACCAGCTTCGAGGTGAGGAATCCGCAGTTGTGGTCGCCCGATGAACCTTACCTCTACACCACCAAGGTGGAACTGAAGGAATCGGGCACGACCATTGATACACAGAGCGTGAAGTATGGCATCCGTACCATCTCGTACGATTCAGAAAAAGGGTTAATGCTGAATAACAACCCGATGACAATCAACGGAGCATGTGTGCATCATGATGACGGAGCGTTGGGAGCAATGGCTTTTGATGCAGCAGAAATACGCAAGGTTAGGCAGATGAAGGAAGCCGGATTCAACCTCATCCGTACGAGCCACAACCCAACAACGCGTGCGTTCCTTGACGCCTGCGACTCCATCGGTATGTTGGTGATTGACGAAGCTTTCGACAGTTGGCGTTCGGAGAAGACCAAATATGACTACTCCACCCTATTCGATTCGCACTATCGCGAAGATGTCCAAGCAATGGTGAATCGTGACAAAAACCACCCCTGCATTATCTGTTGGAGCATTGGCAACGAGGTCATCGAGCGCAAGGACCTCCGCGTAGTCACAACAGCCCGACTGCTAAAGAAAGCCATCTTAGAGATTGACAACACACGCCCTGTGACAGAAGCACTCTGTGCATGGGACAACGACTGGGAGATTTACGATCCTCATGCTGAGGTGCTCGACATAGTAGGTTATAACTATATGATTCACAAACACGCCTCGGATCATCAGCGCGACCCAAAGCGTGTGATGTGGCAAACGGAGAGTTATCCACGTGATGCCTTCAAGAACTGGGCATTGGTACAGGACTATCCATACATCATAGGCGACATCGTGTGGACAGGGCTCGACTATCTGGGCGAATCGGGCATCGGTCGCTATTACTATGAAGGTGAACGTCAGGGCGAACACTATGTTAGCGGAGGACAGCCCGACTGGCATGGAGCCTACTGTGGTGATGTTGACATCACAGGATGGCGAAAGCCTATCAGTCACTACAGGGAGATGCTTTGGGCAAAACATAAAGCACCACTTTACATGGCAGTGAGGGAACCTGACGGCTATCACGGTAAAATACGAGAAACGGCATGGAGCGTGTGGCCCATGTGGGAATCGTGGACATGGAACGGTTGGGAAGGCAAACCTATAGATGTTGAAGTCTACACAAAGGCTTCGGAAGTAAAATTGTATTTGAACGACAAACTCCTCGATACGAAAAGAGTCAGTCGCGATACGCAATTCAAAGCCGTGTTTTCTGTGCCATACGAAGCAGGTACGCTACGTGCTGAAGCCGATGGAGAAAGCATCACCCTCCATACTGCAGGAACACCAGCTAAGATACGTCTGACTGCAGACAAAACGGTGATGAAGGCAGACGGGCAAGATTTGTCGTTTATCATCATCGAAGTAATTGACAAAGCAGGAAACGTGTGTCCAGAAGCTGCTATTGCATGCGAGGTCGGCGTGAACGGACAAGGCAGCCTGTTGTCGGCAGCAAGTGCAGACCTCAAGGATCGTGAACCTTATACCTCACCACATGTCACGACATGGAAAGGGCGAGCACTCATCGTGGTACGCAGTTCAAAGAAAAAGGGGAAAATAAACATCAGCGTAAAAAGCAGTCTTCCGACAGCCACGATTAGTTGCAACAGCAAATAAGGAGCGAAGAAAATATAATTAAGGTGTGAGACGATGGACGTGGCAAAGCAAGAGATTGCCCTCCCCATCACGAAGATGCATGCCGTTTCCTTGACAATAGCGGAAAAGATTGCAATCATGGCACTCGCCCGTCCGCATCCACTCACGATTGCGATAGGGTTGAAAACGGTGTTCCCACACATCCATGAAATCATCCTGATAGATGTTGCCTTGATGGTAGTCGCTACGGATGCTGGTGCAAGCAGAGATGGAACCATCGACCAAGACAGAACCTATTGTCACGCCTGCCTGGCAAGTAAAGAGGTGGTCGCGCACTTCGCCTTCGTAGTTTCCCAAAAAGCCTTCACAGCCATACTCTACATGGATTTGTTGTTCTTTGCGTACTTCGCGGATGAAGTCGAACACTCCTTGGAACTCTTCATTTGTCAGCTGCATCATCGGGTCAGACGCAGCACGTCCAACAGGAAATACTGTGAAAAGACGCCATCGACGGACACCTTTGCTGATAAGATATTGACGAATGTCAGGCAATTGAGAATAGTTGCGTCGAGTGACACAAGTGACGACATCAGACATCAATTGTGGAACCATTGCCAACATGGTCAGCGCCTGATCGACTCGCTGAAAGCTATGAGGATTTCCGCGCATCCAGTTGTGGTTGTCTTCCAATCCATCAAGACTGATGGTGACCGACCCCATCCCCGCCTTCAACAGGCTGACGAAGCGATCGCGTGTAAGAAACAATCCGTTTGTCACCATACCCCACGGGAAACCCTTGGCATGGATTTCAGCGCAACATGTTTCGAGGCCATCACGCATAAGCGGTTCACCTCCGGAAATGATTATAAATACTTGATGAGGGTCGGTCTTAGCTGCAATAGAATCAAGCACTCTCAAGAAATCCTCCATAGGCATATCAACCTGTTCGGATTTCTGAGTACAGTCACTTCCACAATGGCGACAATGAAGGTTGCAACGGAGCGTACACTCCCAAAACAACTGTTGCAGGGGATGTTCCTGCAACATGTTCTGTTCGTGCTTACGCCATAATTCAAGCGCAAACTTTTTTTTCAAAGAAAGTGGCGTCACTTTCATTTTCCATCCATTAAACAGATTCCATTACTTTGGTTTCTGGGTACTGTTCTCAGAAACAACATCGGTCGGGTTTTCGTCAAGGCTATCTACCACCAAGGAATCGACATCCTCATAATCTACTGCGCCATACTGAGGTGCTGGGCCATAGCAAGCCATGAACAAGAACGATGCCGAACCGATACCAAGGAATGTGAGCACTTGCAAAATGGTTTTATTCACCAATCGATTACACTTCTTTGCCATAAAAAGGATTAAATTATTATGCACTGCAAAGATAGGAAAAAAAACTGAGAGTTGAGAGCTGACTATTGAGAGATTGACAAAAAACAGTTTTTTTAATCATCACAATACCGATTTGCCACTTTCAACGTTCATTTTTTTGATAGATACGAACATAGTCAATCTCGTAGCGCATTGGGAAAGCAGAGTCGTCAATGGTTCCACCATTATCGCCTCCCAGTGCGAGATTGAGCAAGATGTAATGAGGTTGGTGGAAGGGATTGATTCCACGCCCAATTTGACGGTTTATCGTGACACTTAAATCGATTGTATTCAGCAGTTCGTCATCAAGATAGAGTTTGATGAACTGCTCATCCCAATCCATACGCCACACGTGGAACTGATCCGCCCAATTAGGGTCGCGTTGGGTGAAGCGTGAGTAAGGTATTCGCTTACTGTTCCATACAGCATTCCAACGCTGATCACTACCCCATGCTGCATTTGCAAGGATATGAGGCACTCCATTGATACGATAATACTCCATCACATCAACCTCTCCACACGAAGGCCATTCCATACTCGTACCCAAAGTCCAAATGGCAGGCCATGAGCCACCTGCAACAGGAATTTTGGCACGAACTTCAAGACGTCCATAGAGGAAAGTACGCTTCCGAGCTGTTGTGACACACGAAGAGGTATAGTCGATATACTGACGGGCACGCCCCCAGTTGGAACTTCCTGGCTGATAGGTTGGATTGTCGCGATGTTCTCTTCGTGCTTCAATAATCAACATGCCTTCTTTTTGATAAGCATTATCAGCCTGATACCACTGAGCTTCGTGATTGCGAACAAAGCCCACTTCGTAGTTCCAAGTCGCCTCATCGGGACGACCTTCAGTATTGAACTCATCGCTCCAAACTAACTGCCAAGAATCTTGTGCAGAAACATGAAGGGAAGACAGAATTGTCAGCAATAGGATCAAAATGTGTTTCATGGGATAAAAAGAATTATGTGTGTGACAATGGAGACTTGAATAGGTATTGTCCTTTATTCTTAGTGAACACGCCCCATTCGATGGCATGCACTGGACATTGGTGGTAGCAATGCAAACACTGTACACATGTATTGCTCCATTCTGGTTGATTGTTGTGATTCAACTGAATATTCTGATATGGGCAGGCATGAACACATTTGCCACATCCGATGCATGCACCATTGGTCTTGAAATACTTTGCACTAACAAGAAAACGATTGAAAAACGGACGGATAATGCGACTCTTGACCCACGCAAATCCACCCGGAATGGTATCAAAGCCACCACGTTTGTCTAACACATCATCGACAATCTGATTCATGCGAGTGATGGCACTTATCAGTTTCTGCTGTTCCTTCTCTTTCGGATCAACATCAAAACCAGGAAGACACACATAGGACTCTGGCATCTGTACAGCATATCCCAAATTGCATGACCACCCTTTTTGTTCCACGTCGTCGCAGAAAATCTCTGCCGTCAATCCAGTATCGTCCCCACATGTGGTAACGAAATACAGATAATCTACATTGTCGATCTTTACCTGCTCAATGAATCGCTCCACAAACGGAGGCACTCCCCATCCATAGCAAGGAAACACAAAGCCAAGACGTTCACCATCTTTCAGGACATAATGCATGTCACCCCCTATTTCGTCGGGGATGAAACGAAGCCTGTCATTCAGTTCTTGTGCAAGAAACTCTGCTACCCAACGTGTATTGCCTGTTCCAGAGAAATAGAATAACATCTATTAATGATTTGACTATTTAACAAATTAAGTTTTTCTATAGCCACTGACGCTTGCGGAAGTACCACCATCCAATAACCGTAATAATGACGGAGATGATAATGGCCACGAGGAATCCCCAGTTACTTTGCTCCATACCGTTGACGAGATTCATACCGAATAAGCTAGCCACCAAAGTCGGCAACATGATAATCATGTTAAGGCTAGTAAGCAGACGCATCACTCGGTTCATGTTGTTATTGATGAGGTTTGCATACGTATCCATGGTAGAGTCAAGGATGTTGGCATAGATAGCGGTCATCTCTCTTGCCTGTTGCATCTCGATATTGACATCCTCAATCAGTTCTGCATCAAGGTCATCGACTGGCAAACGGAACTTCAGTTTACTCAACAATGTTTCATTACCCCGAATAGATGTCGCAAAATAAGTCAAGCTATCTTGCAAACGTGATAAACTCGTCAAATCTTTATTATCGATATTGTGATCGAGATTACGCTTGGCCTTTTCAATCAAACCATTCACCTGCTTCAGGTATTTCAAGTACCATACACTCGCACTGAGGAAGAGACGAAACACAAGGTCGGTTGCATCGATGAATCCCTCTCCCCTACGTTGCTGATGGTTGATAAAGTCCACCATCATTTTGGTTTCCTGATTGCAGACCGTGATGATTTTGTCGTCTTTAATCAAGACACCCAGAGGAATGGTTGTATAAGGGCTACGACTTGCAATATTCTTAAGATGTGGAATACGAAGGATAATCATCAACCAACGCTCGTCATAATCATAACGAGAGCGCTCATCAGTATCGGAGATGTCTTCCAGAAAATAATCCGGTATCTTTAACTCGTCAACTAAATATTTCACATCGTCTTCAACTGGGCATGTAACCTGAATCCAGCATCCAGACTCCCATTGATCCAGATGCTTAATGCCCTTATTAAAATTCCAATAAGTACGCATAAGTTTAAACTCTTTAAAAATTGAACTATACCTTTTGCCTCAAGACAATTGGCTGTTACTATTAAGGTCGATAGAGTCTAAACTTACTATTCTTCTGCTCAGACCCTATCCTGCGTTACTAAATAATCCGCCGGATAACTGTCGTCCATATAAAATAATTTGTTCGTTTCGAGTGCAAAGGTAAGGAAAATTTGAGAATTGGAGAATTAAAAAAATGAAAAAATGCAAAATATTGCCGATAAACGAATGAAAAATACTATATTTGCAGTTCGTTAGCGAAAGGGAGTAGCATTCATGGGCAAAATATTTGCAATAGTTAATCAGAATGGTGGTGTCGGGAAGACAACTACCACATCCTATTTGGCCAAAGCTTTTACAGCAAAGCAGAAGAAGGTGCTGATCATCGACCTAGACCCATTGTCAAGTTTGAGCTCGAATTACGACTTCTCTTCGTTAGGAACCAAGTCTCTTACCGAATGCATGGAAGGAAGAGCGACCTTGAATGAGTGTATCTTCGCAGTGGAGGAGAACCAATTATTCATGGCTTTAGGTGGGAAATGTCTTATTGGTTTTGAGATTGCGGCCATCTACAGTCCTAATAGAGAAAAGGTGTTATCAACATTACTATCAAGCATAAAAGGCAATTATGACTATATCCTGATAGATACTCCATCGTCTTTAGGGCTACTATCCATGAATGCGCTGACTGCTGCAGATGAAGTTATCATTCCCCTCAGATGCGACGTGAGAATTTTTGAAGGAATGGCTGAACTGCTACGAACCATCAACGACGTGAACAATACACTGAACCCTCAATTAACTATCGCAGGATTTCTTGTAACCCATGTCAACAGAGAACTGAGGTCCACCCCTTTAAACTTAAAGGAAATACATACTTGTTACGGTAATAAAGTGTTTCAAACACTGATTCCCAACAATGATGACCTATTGGTCTATTATAAACAATTTGCAACAGAGTTATCCGCATGATCAGAACGATTTTACATATGGTCAGAAAGCCATTTATGTCAGGAGCCACCCATCTTATCGTGTTCTTGGCAATGATGTGTGTATCGCTCACGTCTGTTGCTCAAGATACCATTAACACTCAAATACCACTCGCTCAACTTAGACGTAACAGGTTGGCTGTTACAATCACTGATACCCTTACGGGCGACAGCACCATTCGCACCACACAACTGGTGCTTCCTTCCGAGAAAGCAATCCACCAGCTTATTAACGAGAAGAGATTTATTCCCGACCCAAAGAAAGCTTTATGGTTAGCAATCGCTATTCCTGGAGGCGGACAGATTTACAATCGGAAATACTGGAAGCTTCCATTGATTTATGGAGGATTCTTAGGATGTATTTATGCGTTGAATTGGAATAACACAATGTATCACGACTATTCACAAGCCTACATCGACATCACAGATGATGATCCGTTGACCAAAAGCTACGAGAACTTCATCCCACAAGGCTATGATGTCAGTCGCAACCTAACACGCATTCAAGATTTGTTCAGGCGTAAAAAGAACTATTATCGTCGCTATCGCGACTTAAGCATGTTTATCATGATTGGTGTCTACGCCCTGTCAATCATCGATGCCTATGTTGACGCGGAATTATCCAGCTTCGACATTAGCAAGAACCTATCTATGAAAGTCCGCCCATCATTCATCCATGACAAGAATACCACCGTGTGGAACAAAGCATTGACTCCCCATTCTTATGGAGTTGAGTGCAGTATTAATTTTTAACCAACGATAGCTATGGAAGAAGAGAAATCATTAAACATCGAAGAAGAAAAGATGGTGGACGAAGCGTTCCAACATTTAGTGGATTCTTACTTGAACACCAAGCATCGTAAGAAAGTGGAGTTGATTACGAAGGCATTCAACTTTGCTCGTCATGCACATCAGGGAGGAAGGCGTCTTTCCGGTGAGCCATATATAATGCATCCTATTGCTGTAGCCCAGATTGTATGTTCAGAAATCGGATTAGGTTCTACATCAATCTGCTCAGCCTTACTTCACGACGTAGTTGAGGACACAGACTATACAGTAGATGACATAGAAAACATCTTTGGTCCTAAAATAGCTCAAATCGTAGATGGGTTAACAAAAATCTCAGGTGGCATTTTCGGAGAGAGAGCTTCTGCTCAGGCAGAGAACTTCAAAAAGTTGTTGCTAACGATGAATGATGACATACGTGTCATCTTGATAAAAATGGCAGACAGACTCCATAATATGCGTACATTAGGAGCACAGCCTGCCAACAAACGTTATAAGATATCTGGTGAAACACTATACATATATGCTCCTTTAGCAAACCGATTAGGATTGAATGCCATAAAATCCGAACTTGAAAACCTCAGCTTCAAATACGAACACCCTGAAGAATACAAGGCAATTGAGAAGAAACTACAGGCAACAGAAAAGGAGCGTAAAAATGTATTCGATGAATTTACAGCTCCAATTCGTCAACAACTTGATCAAATGGGATTCTCGTATGAAATCAAAGCAAGAATAAAGTCACCTTATTCTATATGGAGCAAGATGCAAGTAAAACATATTCCATTTGAAGAGGTCTATGACATACTTGCAGTTCGTATAATCTTTGAACCTCGTGCGAATATTGATGAGCGAAACGAGTGCTTTAATATTTATGTGGCACTCACACAACTTTATTCAAGCCATCCAGACCGTTTCCGTGACTGGGTAAACCATCCTAAAGCAAATGGTTATAAAGCCCTACACGTAACCCTCATGAGCAATCGTGGAGAATGGATTGAGGTACAGATACGAAGTCAAAAGATGGACGACATCGCAGAAAAGGGGTTCGCCGCACATTGGAAATACAAAGAAGGCGAAACAACAGAAGAAGAGAAAGAAAATGAACTTGACAAATGGCTTGTCACCATCAAGGAGATTCTTGACGACCCACAACCAGACGCAATGGATTTTCTGGATACGATCAAACTGAATCTGTATGCTTCTGAAATCTTGGTTTTTACGCCAAAAGGCGAAATCAGAATACTCCCTTCTGGTGCCACTGCGCTGGACTTCGCGTTCTCAATTCACACAGTCGTAGGTACTCATTGCATGGGAGCGAAAGTCAACCACAAATTAGTGCCGATGACCTACAAACTGCAAAGTGGTGACCAAGTAGAAATATTATCTTCCAGTAAATCTATGGTAAGCGACGAATGGTTACACATCGCTACCACAGCAAAAGCAAAAGCAAAAATTCTGGCTGCCATTCGAAAAAAAGAGCGTATTCAACAAAGAGAAGGCGAAGAGATACTTGACGAGTTTTTAGCAAAACACGATCTAATCAAAGATACCCCAAATATCGACAAATTGTGTCATCTCCACTCACTTGCAAAAGCAGAAGATCTTTATCTTGCTATCGGACAAAAGAAAGTGGTATTAGGCAATATGGACGATGCCTATCTCCGTGGAAAAAACACCAATAGCACATGGAAGCGTCTGCTTTCGTTTGGAAGAAAAAAACAAAAAGACGTGGGTAGCATTGAAGATAAGCCAACAGAAGAAATTACATATGACAAAAAGAAACCTTTAATCATCAACGACACAAATATTGACACGAAGTTCTGCCTTGATACCTGCTGTAACCCAATCCCAGGCGATTTAGTCATGGCCTACCAATCATTAGACGGCATGTTCCATGTACACAAATTGCAATGCCCAGCAGCATTGCGTCTAAAAGCCAATTCTGGCAACCGCCTATTCTCTGTCAAATGGGACATGAACGGAAACAAGCAGTTTGCCACTACTATCAAACTTAACGGATTTGACCGCATTGGAATTCTCAACCAAATCACACAGGTTATCTCACAACTCTTTAATGCCAACATCCGCAAGTTAGCCATAGAAACCATTGATGGGGTTTTCGAATGTACTATCGTACTTTATGTTCACAACACGAAGGAGGTACAGACCATCATCAAGGATTTAAAGCGGATACCAAATATGAAGAACGTCGTGAGAATATAAATACCTTTCTCCTAAAAACAAGATTCTATTTGACATTGCTATAGCCATCAGCTTTCAGCAACCCTATTACCTTTTCCTTTAAGTTTCCCTGAACGATGATTTCGTCATCCTTAACACTACCACCTACTCCACACTTAGTTTTAAGAAACTTTCCCAACGTTTTCATGTCTTCTTCCGTACCCACGAAACCTCGTACAATAGTCACGACCTTACCACCTCTTCCGTTCTTCTCAATAGCAACACGTAGGAGCTGCTCATTCTTTGGAAGGGTAGACTGCTCCTGTACGTCATCAGACGCATATTGATAATCTGGGTTTGTAGAGAATACCACCCCCAACCTATCTTTCCAATCGTTATTTGCCATAGTTATTTCAAATAAAAAAAATAAAAGAGATTGAAAAACAATCTCTTCACATAATGTGGGCGTTGACGGATTGCTTCATTTCATTCGGCTATCCTACTGCCACTTGAGAGTGGGCGTTGACGGATTCGAACCGCCGACCCTCTGCTTGTAAGGCAGATGCTCTGAACCAGCTGAGCTAAACGCCCATTCGCCCTTAATTGTCGGGGCAGCGTGACTCGAACACGCGACCGCCTGGTCCCAAACCAGGAACGCTACCAACTGCGCTATACCCCGTTCTTTTAGATTCTTTTCCAAAAGCGAGTGCAAAGGTACAACTTTTTTTCGAACCCACCAAATGTTTAATAAACTTTTTTACAATTATTTCAAAAAAAAAGTAAGGCACTGCAATCAGTGCCCTACTCTGTAACAATATTGAAAGATTGAATTACTTCAATTCGATCACTGCACGACGGTTGAGAGTGTAAGGAGAAACTTCGTTTACACCACCAATAGCCTTCACTGTGATGTTATCACGGCTAACACCGAGACGAACAAGTTCATCAGCAACAGCCTGTGCACGACCTTCTGACAACTTCTGGTTCCAAGCAGAAGAACCTGTTTTGCTATCAGCAGAACCAGTAACTGTTACCTTAGCACCAGCTTCCTTAGCTGCAGAAGCAACTGCCTCAAGGTTAACGAGATCTTTCTTAGAGTTAAGAGCTGTAGAGTTGAGCTCGAAGAAGACTGATGTAGCAGCAGATGCAATCACCTTCTCTACCTTAGCAGCAACATCACCCTTAGGCTGTTTTGCTAATTCAGCACGAAGACGAGCATTTTCTGCACGTTCCTTATCAAGTTCAGCACGAAGCTTTGCAAGAGCCTCTTCTGAAGCAGCAGCAAGTGCATTGTATGCATCAAGTGTAACTGCCTTGTCCCAAGTACCCTTACCAAGGTTGAAGCTTACACCTGCTTCAAGAGAAGCATAACCATGGTGATGGTCATTAGCATCAACTGGAGCCCAGTTAGGAATAGTGATGTTCTTTGAAGAAATCAAATTGTAAGAGAGGTCTGCATATACACTAACAACCTTTCCAAGTTTCCACATATTCTGGATACCTGCGCCAAGAGCGAAAGAGTATTCCTTAGCGTCAAAATGACGAACAACACCTGCACGTGGATAAACAATCAGATTCCATACGCGGTTCTCATTGTAACCATTGAAGAGATTTGAAAGGTTGAACTGTACATCCTCATAAATAGCTCCATAACCACCCTTGTGAAAATTTGGAGCGAGAAGCACATGATCTGTGTTACGGAATGCATGAGCAAAAAGGCCATTCTCCCACTGAACCTTAGTACGAAGACCAAGACCAGGAGTAAACCACTTACCGATTGCAAGATCAATGCCATAAGTACGACCTTCATGCCAATCTTTCTTGAAGAATGAAGTCTTATAAGGATTCAAGACACTCATATCCACACCAAACTGTACAAACCAGTTTGACCAGAAAGAATTAGTTGCGACTGTGTACTTAGAAGGTGTTTCAATCTGAGTTGACTGAGCGTTTGCTACAGTACCTAAGCCGACAAATGCCAGCGCAATTAAAAGTTTCTTCATAATTTATAACTTTGTGTGATTAATGAATTAATAATACTCTTTTCTTCTCTCCCTGCTTAACAACAACACACTTTCCGCACCAGCAGGTGAAATCGACATACGCACACTATGATTGACTATGTCAAAATGTATACGATACACCTATATTTCGTTTGCAAATTTACAATTTTTCCTTTACAATCAAACATCTTCTTTGAAAAAAAATGTGTTTTTTTATTGAAAATCGCAAAAAATAATGTATTTTGCATGCAATTACAACACATTTTAAATCAAAAGATGCAATTTCACATTATAAACCTGTGTGCCATTACTTGAAACTCTTTTCAATATCAGGATAAGCAATTACTGTATAAACATACTTTCCATCAGGAGTATATTTTGATGCAGGAAGTGTGAATAGTTGCTCGAGAAGTACATGCATTTCATCTTCGGACAAAACCTGCCCATATACAATAGCTGTAGCATGAGCCATTGTAAGAGCAATCGCATTGTGGACTTTCTCCTGAACATTACATCCAGTTTCCTTTGCTGCAGCAACCAAATCGTGAAGGAGCACCATTGGATTTACACCATCCAAACCAGATGGAATGCCGTTAATAGAATACGAACCTCCACCAAGATTCGTGAGATCAAATCCAATATATACCAGATCAGACATGATGTCTTCAAGTACAATTAGCTCCTGGCGGTCAAACTGTATAACTTCTGGGAAGAGCATTCCTTGTGACAACCTACGCTGTTTAGACAAGTTGTCGATATATTGGTTAAAGAGCACACATACATGGGCTCGGTGCTGATCAACGACCATAAGACCTTCTGGAGAAGGAAAAACAATATAACGACCCTTATATTGGAACAGTGGAGTATCATGATCCGGCATTGGAGCCACACTTGATTCATCCCATATGGTAGGGCTGTTTTGAGATGGAGTCTCAGCCTCAACTTTAGAATACAAACTTTCCCAATTAGTAACTTTATTCGCAATAGGAGGTTTGATATCGTCGAAGGGTTTAAATGGGTTATAATCTGTTTTCACAGGTTTGGGCGGTGAGATGTTGTACTTAGGAGTATCTGTTCCCAAAACAGGAATATATGGTTTTTCTTCATTATCAAATTCAATGGTAGGAACACCAACAAAACGACCCAAGGACTCCTTAACCGTAGCAGCTAACACTTGCCATACCGCTTGTTCATTGTCGAACTTTATTTCCGTTTTTGTAGGATGAACATTCACATCAATCGAAGCAGGATCGACTGACATATAGATGAAATATGACACATGATCCCCTATCGGTATTAGGTTTTCATAAGCATGCATTACTGCACTATGGAAATAGGGATGTCTCATATATCGACCGTTTACGAAGAAGAACTGGTGTAACCCTCGTTTCTTCGACGACTCAGGACTGCCTACATAACCCGTGAGTGTCACGAGTGAAGTTTCCACATCAATAGGAAGAAGCTCTGTATTAAGTTTCTTTCCAAACACATCTAGAATTCGTTGACGTACAGATGTTTTTGGAAGACGATACATTTCAACACCATTATTGAACAGAGAAAAGTCGCATTCGGGATGAGTGAGCACTATTCGTTCAAAATCAGCTACAACATTTGACAATTCTGTCTGATTGGACTTCAAAAACTTTCGTCTTGCCGGCACATTAAAGAAAAGATTATTGACAGCAAAGTTACTTCCTACAGGACAAGCCGTAGGCTCCTGACATTCTAATTTGGAACCAGCAATACGCAATAGAGTCCCTAACTCGTCCTCAGGACGCCGAGTTCTTAACTCCACTTGAGCAACAGCTGCTATAGATGCCAAAGCCTCACCCCGAAACCCCATCGTTGTTAATCCGAATAAATCAGATGCCTGACGGATTTTCGATGTTGCATGCCTTTCAAAAGCCATACGCGCATCTGTTTCCGACATACCCTTCCCGTCATCAATCACCTGAACGCAAGTTCGTCCACCATCAACCACCAACACCTGAATATGCTTTGCTTCTGCATCAAGTGAATTCTCTACCAACTCCTTTACGATAGAAGCCGGACGTTGAACAACTTCACCTGCAGCAATTTGGTTGGCCACAGAGTCGGGAAGTAACTGTATGATATCCTCCATAATTAGAACAACTGACCTGTATAAATAAACTTGGCAACTAGAATAAGTGCAATAATAATGATAATGAGAATACCAGAGGAGATATGGCCCTTTGCCTTTCTACGCTTGAGATGCGTAGTAGCTCCAACAAACTTCCCACGAATATCCTCAGGATTAAACTCCTTCTCGGGAATCAACCCCAACTCACGTTTGGCATTCTCTTCAATCTTCGCTATCTTCTCCTTACGTGGATCATAATAGATATAATTGTGCTGAAAACCTCTTGGTCGATTTACTCTGAATAGTCCCATTTCTTTCTTTATTGTTTATTGTTTTTCAAAATATCCAATCGTTGAATCGGAGCCTGACGGGCCTCTGTCGTTTTAAGAATGTTCTTAGCGTCTTTTCCACGCCACACAAAGATATCATCCTTATCCTTTGGTCGAATATAGTCGAACCAAGCAAAGGAAGAAAGATAACGGCGATCGTGCGGAACATCTATAGCCGGATAAAACATTCCTTTAGCAGCTGGCATCCATATCTTATCCATCTTTTTATCTTTCATGTAGAGATGCAACTCTGTCGTCTCTGAATAATTAACCATCACGATGGTGCTATCATCCTGAACGAAATAAACAACATATACATTGCCATGAGCCTCATTATGTTCGATTTCTCCATTCGTAAAATAGCACATCATTTCTTTCGAAGACACTTGATTATAAGATACAGAGTCAACTTGCTCAATGGTCATCGCCTGATTGATGATATGCACCCAGTCTATTGTGCTATCGTTACCATATACACGGATTTCTTCTCCAAACACTTGTTGATTTTCATTCCAAAGGATAGGTTGGCCATACATGTAAGTGCAAGAGTCACGCTGAAGTGATACGAGAGAATCGCATACCCCTTGTACATCATTCCTAAACATCCTTACATGATTATATGCATAAAGATTTCGATAGACAGAGTCTGTATCAAGGTTGAAGGTATACATCCTCAAAGTATCACCATGTACATACATGGTATCTGGACTAGAAAATTCCATAGCGACAGCCATATCTGTAGCCATAGCGTTTCCCGTATTCTCGTCATACCAACAATACCCACCTTTCAGTGCACACAGATTCTCATCATCTGTTAGAATAACATTTCCAAACGCCTCACTAATGCCCGTTTCTTTCTCATAATGTAAGCTGTCACCTACAATTTTCCTCATATCTTTGATTAGATACGAACGGTTGAGCAAATTGGCTTTTGCTTGCTTCGTATCGTAATCACCTGCCTCACCATACACGAAAGTTCCATCAGATGTAGTGATATTTGTAGGAGACACAATTTTTGCCCGTTCTGTATCTGTATAATAATATAAGGTATCGGAAACTAAATTAAACTTAGGATTCTTCAGCTCGACATTATCCGTAAAGAATGCTTCATGGGTTGATGGGGAGTACTGTCCCCAATTTGATGTCAGGACATTATCCGCATCATAGAGAGTTCCTCCATCAATGTACATACCCAATCCGTACACACGGTCATAATCGAGCTTATTAGTAGTGAGTTTGGATTTACGATGAATGAGGACAACTTCTCCTCTTGCATGAGCCTGTAATGCAAACCCGTCATAGAACAACGAATCACCTACCAACGAAAGTGTATCGCCTTGTACCATCTTTACGTGTCCATAAGCATCAAATGAATTATCCTCCCTATAGAACCGTGCGCTATCACAATCGAGAAATACTCCCTCATGACTGAGCTTCACATTACCAACAAGGATTTCCGCTCTTGGGTCACGCGGAGTCTTATAGAGCACATCTGAATGGATGAGATGAATACGTGAATCTGTCTGTTTTGGTTTGTGATTCTGAGCATGCAGAGAACACCCTAAACTAAAGCATAGGATGCCTATCGTCAGCATCCTACACCTCATATATCCTTCTATGATGTTCCTTACATTTCTATTCATTAGCACGTGACTTTACTCTTTTATCCATCCAGGATACTGAAACTCGCAATTCCGCCAATCACCATTTATTCTAACATAAGTGGTTTTCTGCTTTTCGCGGATCCACTCGTTTATCTTCGCCTCATTGAGTTTCTCTAACATTGTTTCCTGTAATACCTGATAGTCCTCCTTCATTGAAGCACGATGTCCATTGATACGATTCTTCAACTTCACTACTGCTACGACTTCCTTGCCCTGATGGTTAATCATCGTGAAAGGCTTGGATATTTCTCCAATCTGCATATTTGTCACTACACGAGCAATTTCTGTAGGCAAGTTTACCATCTCAAACCTTGAAGAAGTCTGGAAGGTCTGTGGATCGGTATAAACCATGTTTCCATAATTATTTCTTGTATCCTTATCATCTGAGAGATATGGCAAACACTCTTCAAACGTAAACTTACCACGTCGGATATCATCACACACAGAATCAAGGAAATGTACACAATCCATCACCTCTTGGTCTGTTGCTCTTGGTTTACGTAATATATGGCGCACATTGACTTTCTCTCCACGCTTTTCAATGAGTTGAATAATATGGAATCCATATTCAGACTCTACAATCTTGCTGACTGTATTCGGATCCGTAAGAGAAAATGCCACATTGGCAAACTCTGGCACAAGATCTGTACGGCTCATGAAGCCCAGCTCTCCGCCTTTCGATGCAGAGCCATCCTCTGAATACATAACGGCCAAAGTGGAAAACCTGTCCATTCCCGAGTTGACACGCTCTGTATAGCTTCGCAAATCAGCCTTGATTCGATCGATCTCCTCCTGTGATATCTTTGGAGCGCGGGTAAATAATTGCACCTCAACGGTCGTAGGGACAAAAGGCAGACTATCTTCTGGTACATTCTTAAAATAGTTACGTACCTGAGCAGGGGTGACTTTGGTATTTTTGATGATATTCATCTGAACCTGACGCATTAACTCCCCATTCTTCTCCAATTCAAATAACTGATTACGGAACTGACTGAGTGGGCGTTCGATATATTCCTCTAATTTCTCCCTGGAACCGTATGCTTGGATATAACGTTCGATCTTACCGTCCACTGCATTAAATACATCTGCATCAGAAACTGTTATAGAGTCAATGGCTGCCTGATGCAGAAATAGTTTCTGCACAGCCAGCTGTTCCGGGATAATACAATAAGGATCGCCATTGAAACGCTCACCCTGCATCTGAGCGTCAACACGGGTTTCCTCTACCTCAGATTTCAGAATGGCTTCATCTCCCACCACCCATATCACTTCGTCAATAACATTGGTAGCAGATTGTCCTAATGCCACAGAGGTTCCTACCATCATGGCAATTATTATTCCTACAAATCTATTCATGACACTATCTCGCATGTTCATCCTTTCAATGATTGTTCACTGTCTTCAATACGTCTTCATTCACATGGAAGGTGTACTTTTTTCTCAGTTCGCTCACCCATTCTTTTTCTTTGGCTGTTTTGTAATCTGCCACCACCTGTCCACGTACGTCTTTATAGGTTTCTGGCTTTTTAATCACCCGCCCATAGACTCCTACCATTGGATAATCCTTAAGAGGTTTCAGTTCTGCTTGCTCATGAAACGCCAACTTGTCAACATTTGGGCTATCGCCTTTCTTGTAAATACCGTGCTCGATACGTACGTTCTTTACAGAATCGGTGTTATATGCATCAACCATCATCTGTCCCCATTTCGTATCATCCTTTTCTTTCTTCAGCAATTTTGATGCATTGTCAACAATCGCCTGATTTTTCGCACTGATGACGATACCTTTGAAACGAGGCTCATCCCACACATAGTTTTTCTTATTCTTGGCATAATATTTAGCGATTCCATCCTCATCCTGTTCAGCCACATCCCAAATCTGTGTCTTACATATCTCGAACATCATCGTTCCATCATAGCATTCTTGAGCAAAAAAGCGAGTTTCACTATCTTTTGCCTTTAAGTCCTCAAACAGTTCGTTGATAACAACGTCACGATCAATCTTACGAGCTTTGGCGATGGAATCCACATAATAATTTGCCGATGCTTCATTGATTCCACGTTGCTCCAAAAACTGAATAATCTTGTCATGATGGAATTCGTACGATTCAAATGGATGACGGTCAGTAAGTTTGATGATATGCCATCCAACTGTCGATTTGAATGGCGCACATACCTCACCCACCTTCATTGCATAAGCTGCTTTTTCGAAATCAGGAATCATCATACCCTTACCAAACTGTCCGAGTGCCCCACCCTTTTGTCCTGAGCCTGGGTCTTCTGAACATTTACGAGCCAGCTCAGCGAAGTCTGCTCCTGCCTGAAGCGCTGCATAAATAGAGTCAATACGCACTTTCGCTTTAGCCTGTTCGTCTGCTGTTGCATTAGGACTCATCCTAACGAGAATATGACTGGCTGAGAGGAGATCCTCACCTTCAAACCGTGCTGCAGTATTGTCATAAGTCTCACGTGCTTGACGCTCGATGAAATCTTTGTCGATAATTGTTGGAAGCACCATTTGCTCTTTGTAGCCTCGCAATTCTTTTTGAATACTGGTAATGGTATCAAAGCGTGCGTCTTCTGCTGCTGCAACTTTCAACTTAAAATCAATGAACAAGGGCACATAATCATTCACGTTTTTCTTGTCAATCACCCCTTCAGAGTTGTTTTTGTTATAGCTATATTCGAATTCTGAACGAGTTATGTTCTTTCCGTTGATGGTCATTATCACGGGATCGCTCTGCGCATGGAGTGCTAGGCACAACGTAAATATGTAAAAATGCAAGAATGCAAATCGTTTCATACTATTTTCAAGTCTACAATTCTTCTGTTCTTCAACTTTCATTTATCCGTGGTTGGTGCTATAATTAGGAGCTTCGCTCGTGATAATAACCTCATGAGGATGACTTTCCATCACACCTGCAGCAGTGATACGGGTGAATTTGGCATGATGAAGTGCTTCGATATCCTTCGCGCCACAATAGCCCATACCAGAACGCAGTCCTCCTACCAATTGATACACAACTTCTTGTACGGTTCCTTTATAAGGCACTCGTCCTGCGATACCTTCTGGCACAAGTTTCTTTGTATCTTTCTCGCCTGCCTGGAAATAACGGTCTTTCGATCCGTTCTCCATTGCTTCGAGCGAACCCATTCCTCGGTAGGACTTGTACTTACGGCCATTGAATAGGATTGTCTCTCCAGGAGCCTCTTCCGTACCTGCTACGAGCGAACCAATCATCACGCTGTAACCTCCTGCAGCCAATGCCTTAACTACATCGCCAGAATAGCGAAGACCTCCATCTGCAATCAGTGGAACACCTGTTCCCTCAAGCGCTTTAGCAACATCATATACAGCACTGAGCTGAGGAACTCCCACACCCGCAACGACACGAGTCGTACAGATAGAGCCAGGGCCTATACCCACCTTTACAGCATCTGCGCCTGCTTCAACCAACATCTTGGCTGCATCACCTGTTGCAATGTTACCTACCACAATGTCCACATCGGGGAAATGCTGCTTTGCCTCTTTTACTTTTTCTATTACAGAACGGCTATGACCATGAGCCGTATCAATTACGATAGCATCGACTCCTGCATTGACCAAAGCAGTAATACGATCCAGCGTATCAGCAGTAACACCTACGCCAGCAGCCACTCTCAAGCGGCCCTTCTCGTCCTTACAAGCCATTGGTTTATCTTTTGCCTTTGTAATGTCTTTATAAGTAATCAAACCAATGAGGTGGTTGTCGTCATCAACAACAGGTAATTTCTCAATCTTATGCTTCAACAGTATCTGAGAAGCACGATCCAAGTCTGTTTGCTGGTGAGTTACAATAAGATTCTCACTTGTCATCACATCATCAATCAATGTATCATTATGACGCTGGAAACGTAGGTCGCGATTCGTCACAATACCCACCAATTTACCTTCATCATCCACAACAGGAATACCACCGATGTGATACTCTGCCATCATTGCCAAAGCATCACCAACCGTCTTGCCACGTTTGATGGTCACAGGATCGTAAATCATACCGTTTTCTGCACGTTTCACAATACTCACCTGACGAGCCTGTTCCTCGATTGACATATTCTTGTGAATCACACCAATACCACCCTCACGAGCAATGGCAATCGCCATCGGAGCCTCTGTGACAGTGTCCATAGCGGCTGTTACGAACGGGATATTCAGTTTGATGTTACGCGTAAAAAGGGTTGATAACCCCACAGTTTTCGGAAGAACCTCAGAATATGCAGGAATTAACAGCACATCATCGAAGGTCAAGCCTTCCATAACTACCTTATCTGTAATAAATGATGACATAATAACTTTGATTTTGATATTGGTTGCAAAGGTACGAAAAAATCTTGACATAGCTGCCACCAAATGACGAGAAAATGATTTCTCATCCTCTCATTTAACGATTCTACCTACTTTTTTCACCTTTTTTAAGCACAAACTTAAAAAAAAGTGATGACATAGAAGCTACTCAAAACGCCAAACCATCATTTCTCTTTCAGCACCTCTCAAGTATTGAATTTTATGGTCCTCAGAAAAACACCATTTTTTTGTTTCCCTTAAGGGGAATTTTTGCAGCCCCTAGGGGTAACAAAATTTTCCTTTGGGGGAAGTCATTCTTTTTAAGGCTGGACAACCATTGATTTGGCGGCTCATTATTTTTGACTTTTTTGGGTCAACTTCTATGTCGATACATAAAAAAAACAGGGTAATCAGTAACAATTTACATCTTTTTTTCGTACCTTTGCAGTGCGTTAGGTCATGGAATGGGGTGTGATTCCCCAACTGTCCAGCAGCTGTAATCAGCTTTTTACGGAGCAAGCAGATGTCACTGATTCTATTGGGAAGACGCTTGCGACCGAGCTGTAAGCCAGAAAACATCCTGACGACACCATTGCATCAGCAGTCTCTAGGGTTAGACCTCTGGTGCGAATACACACATTTAATGAAAAGCGTAGTAACAACGATAGGCTTGTCTTTGATTGCGAGTATGCACTTGTGGGCACAACACCCTCAGTACAATCGCTTGGACAGCATCCAGCAATTGGATGTGGTCTATATCTCTTCACGCTACAACCACAAGGAGGTGATTCCCTCTCAAACGCTATCAGGAGAGCAATTGGAGAAACTGAGTTCCAACAGCATCGCTGATGCACTACGGTATTTCTCTGGCATTCAACTGAAAGACTATGGAGGAGTTGGAGGCATTAAGACGGTGAACATCCGATCGATGGGCACCAATCATTTAGGCATTTCATACGACGGCATCGAGTTAGGCAACGCTCAGAATGGTCAAATCGACTTAGGGCAGTTCTCGTTAGACAACGTTGAGGAAATCACGCTGTTCAATGGTCAGAAAAGTGCACTATTACAACCAGCAAGTGACTTTGGTCATGCAGGAGCTATCTATATTCGAACCCGAGCACCTCGTTTTGATGAAGACAAAAACATGAATCTGAAGCTGTCAGCCAAATATGCTAGCAGCGACATGATTCGTCTTTCAGGCCTTTGGGAGCAAAGACTGGCCCCTCGCATCAGTTCATCTGTCTCAGCAGAAGCATTGACGGCATCAGGTAAATACAAATTCCGTTATCGTCGTTTCCGTCAAGACGGAACAGTTGCATACGACACAACAGCCATCCGTCAGAACGGCGACATTTGGGCATTAAGAGCAGAAGGTAACCTTCACGGCATGTTGGACGAAGGATTCTGGAAATTTAAGGTATATACATATCATTCCGAACGAGGTATCCCTGGTGCTATCGTCAACAACGTGTGGCGACGTGGAGAGCGTCAAGCCGACCATAACTTCTTCACACAAGGACGTTGGCAGCAACAGTTAGGCGAGAAACTGACCACACAGGCAGTCGCCAAATATGCATACTACCACACTCATTATGTGAATCGAGATACCACACAGTTGATGGTAGATAACACCTACAAGCAACAGGAGTTATATTTCTCAACCTCCAATGTTTATGATTTCCTCCCTTGGTGGAGCGCTTCTCTTTGTTATGATTTCAAGTGGAACAAACTTGACTCTGACATGCGTCAATTTGTGGAGCCACAACGTTACAGCAACTATCTCTCATTGGCTACAGCACTGAATTTGCCACAAATCAAAATGCAAGGTTCTATTCTGATGACAGCTGTCAAGGATCATACTCGAAAGGCCGTATCACCTAAATCCATTACAGAATACACACCTGCTGTATTTGTGAACTACACCCCGTTTGAAACATACGACCTCTCTATTCGTGCTTATGCCAAGAAGAGTTTCCGCATGCCTACGTTCAACGACCTATATTATACCGACTTAGGAAATGCCCTGTTAAAGCCTGAGAGTGCGTTGCAGTACAATTTAGGAATGAGCTACGACCGTCAGTGGCGAACAGGATTATTCCGATTCTTCCACATCCAAACAGATGCCTATTACAATAGTGTACACGATAAGATTGTTGCCTATCCAAAGGGACAGCAGTTCCGTTGGACAATGCTCAACTTAGGCAAGGTACATATCAAAGGAATCGATGTGGAAGCAGAACTGACGATGGTCCCAACGAAAGACTTGTTGGTTACAGGACGTTTGCAATATACCTATCAGGATGCACGTGATGTAACAGATCCAACCGATTCGTACTATCGCGACCAAATACCTTATATTCCTTGGCACTCAGGATCAGCCATCATCAATGTTCAGTATCGAAACTGGAACCTGAACTACAGCTTTATCTATGCAGGAGAGCGTTATAACCAACAAGAGAATATTAAATACAACTACATGCAGCCTTGGTACACAAGCGACCTTTCTCTATCCAGAGAGTTTAAGATTAAGCGTGCTGATTGTAGGGTGATGCTAGAAGTCAATAATGTGTTCTCACAAGACTACGATGTGATATTGAATTATCCGATGCCAAAGCGCAACTATGGCATCACATTTGACATGAAGATATAATATGAAAAGATACGGGTTTGTCATATTAATACTGACGGTACTTCAATTCTTTGCCTGCCGTTCCGACGAGACAATCATCTATATGGAAGACGAGGATACTGGGGTGACGACCACAAAGAGCGAAGTGGTAGGCTTATATTTGCTAAACGAAGGGAATATGGGGTCCAATAAATGCACACTCGATTATCTTGACCTAAGCGGTGAAACGGTACACTATCTTCGCAATATCTACGCTGAACGCAATCCCAATGAGGTGAAGGAGTTGGGCGATGTCGGTAACGACATCCAGATATATGGGTCTCAGTTGTGGATGGTAATCAACTGCTCGAACAAGGTAGAGGTATGCCGAGCTAAAGACGCCGTAAAGATTGGAAAGATAAACATCCCCAATTGTCGCTATGTCACCTTTGATGGGGGATATGCCTATGTTAGTTCGTATGTAGGACCAGTAAGTGCAGGCAATTCTGCTCCTCGAGGAATGGTGTATAAGATTGATACGTTAACGCTACAAAAGACCGACTCATGCGTCGTGGGTTACCAGCCAGAAGAGATGGTTGCTACTGGAGGAAAGCTCTATGTGGCCAATAGTGGAGGATATAATTTCCCAAATTACGACTGCACCATCAGCCAAATCAATCTGCGTACCATGAAGGAAGAGGCACAGATAGAGGTAAGTACAAACCTACATCATCTCAAGCTGGATCGCTATGGACAGTTGTGGGTTTCGTCTCGAGGCAACTATCAGGACAAGGCACCAAACCTCTATTGTCTGCGCATCACTGAAAGTGGACAGCCCATCGTGACACATCAGATAGATGTAGAAGTGTCCGATTTCTGTATCGTAGGCGATTCGCTCTATTACTATGGAGTGGGATGGAATCAAGTGAAGCAGGAGAACACACGGCAGTTTGGCATCATCAACGTACGTACACATCAAGTGGTGACCGACAGACTCTCTTCTGCTCCAGAGTTGGAGAAGATACGCATGCCATACGGCATCATTGTCCATCCTCAGAATCGTGATTTCTATCTGATGGATGCCAAGAACTATGTTTCAAGTGGCGAACTGCTACACTTCAAAGCAGATGGCAGTTTCGATTACAAAGTGCGGACGGGAGATATTCCAGCACATGCGGTTTTTGTCAATAAAAGTAAGTAATATGAAAAGAAGAATGATAAAAAAACTAATGGGACCAATGAGGCCAATGGGCCTTATTTCACTAATGCTATTAGTGCCTACACTCACTCAGGCACAACGTTTGGATGATGTGGAAATACCCAGCAAATATATTATTGCGGTAGATGAATACCGTCCCGCACCTGGTCAATATGTGAATGATGTGCCGGAATATGAACCAGGTGATACTGAACAAGACATGATTAGGAAGTGTACCGAACGATTAGCCAACAACGAACGTAGTTTGGTTGCACTAGGTGGTTGGGGAGGCTATATCACCTTCCATTTCGACCACTCAATTGCCAATATTCCTGGTCAGCGCGATTTTGCTGTATGGGGAAATGCCAATCAAGAGATGAAGAACTTGGTGTTTGGAGGCATGAACGAGGCAGGCATCGTAATGGTATCTAAAGACGAGAACCAAAACGGCATTCCAGATGACCCATGGTACGAAATCAGCGGAAGCTGTGATATCGATAGCTTAGGCAAAGTAGTTTATGACTACGAAGTGACTTATCAACGTAACCCTATGGGTGACATCCCTTGGACAGACAACCGAGGAAGTAGCGGAACGATAGACCGCAACCATTACCACACACAAGAGTACTATCCAGAATGGTTGCCTGATGAACTGACATTTCAAGGCACACGGCTCCCCAATAATATGTGGAACCTATCCGAACATGTTGATGCAGGTTGGAGCCCCTATTACTATGTATTGGTAGGTTTTCGCTATGGTTATGCAGACAACCTACCCAACTTCACGGATAAGTCAGATGCTACGTCCTACAATTATGAGGGATGCGGCATAGACATCTCATGGGCTGTAGATGAGCAACGTAAACCTGTCAATCTTGATTTTATCGACTTTGTCAGAGTCTACACGGGGTTGAACCAAAAGTGTCCTCAGCCAGAATGGTGGGGAGAGACCTCCACAGAGTTCGCTGGAGCTGAGGATATGCATCTTGAAGCATCGTTAGAAGCCATCTACGCAGCTACCCTTGGCGTTAAGGAAGTAAGCAGTAAATCTTTGGGCAATACAAACTGCTATGACCTCCAAGGACGCAGAATTCAGTTGAAAGGCCAAACGAACATAACAATAAGCAAAGGCCTTTACATACAAGACGGAAAGAAATTCATTATTAAATAACATTTTTACTCACTCATTAAATTCAAAGCATTATGAAGACAAACAAGTTTATCATGCTTGCAGCTATCACATGTGGTGCTGCATTCGTTTCTTGTAGTAACGAAGACATTCCTGTTCCTACACCAGATTCAGGAAACTATGTCATTGGTTTTGAAGCAGCTACACTCAACGAGGATGGCTACTGGAATGGAAACACAGAGGGAACTCCATTCGATAACTGGGGATCCACAGCGTATGCTTGCCAATACGAGGAAGCAGGTGTTGTATTTCCTGTCAACCTCACCCCTGCATGGAGCAGCTGGTCAGGTTTTGCTGTTTCAAGCCGCACACAGACAAGCTATGCTAGTATGAATCCTGACCAATACAACAACACTGTCGGCAAAGCTCATGGCGGCAAGAATTTCTGTATTGTACAGACTTATGGCGAGAGTCTTGATTTTCCAAAGCCTGTCACCATCAAGGGCTTCTGGTACACAAATTCTGCATGGGTTGTAGACGCTATTCTGAATGGTGATAATATCACTCCAGGTAAGTTCGAAGCTGATGACTGGTTCAGATGTGTACTCTATCCAACCCCTGCAAACGGCAGTAATAGTGGAGCACGTTATGAGATCGATTTGGCCAAGAATGGCGACTATGTGAAGGAATGGAAGTATTGCGACCTGAGTAATGTAGATGCCTTCAAGAACATCAGCAGCATTTCGTTTAGTTTTGAAGGTTCGAAAGGTAATGAATATGGTGTAACGACACCTGCATACCTTTGCATCGACGATATCAGCTTCTCAGTTGAAGATCCATCATAACAACGATTGTCATATAACTCTTTAAGGCGTCTCATTGAGGCGCCTTATTTGTTTCCTTAAAGATTTCACCTACAAGGATTGAAGTAAGGTAGTGGTAAGGAAGAAGAGAGGAAGAAGAGAGGAAGAAGAGGGGAAGAAGTAAGGTAGTGGTAAGATAGTGGTAAGATAGTGGTAAGATAGTGGTAAGATAGTGGTAAGATAGTGGTAAGGTAGTGGTAAGGTAGAAGTATAGGCTAAAAGATGGAATGGGTATCTCGTTTAAAATAAAAAAAAACGGACGACTGCCCGTTTTTTCTTTGTGCGCCTGATAGGACTCGAACCTACACGCCGCGAAGCACCAGATCCTAAGTCTGGCGTGTCTACCAATTTCACCACAAGCGCATGGTTTCTTTGTTAGCGGCTGCAAAGGTACGAAAAAAACATAATTCAACATCCACAATTCTTAATTATCTACAAAAAAAGGTGTTTTTTTGAGTTTATGAAATTATAATTTACAATTTTCTTCATTTTTAAACCACGAAAACATGATACTTATAAACATTTTTGTAACTTTGCAGGCGAAGAAAACAAACCTAAAATAATTCTTAACATCCTTTACTTTATGAACAAGAAAACATTTAAGTCACCTGTGGTCAAACCCTTCTTACTCACCTTGATTGGTACGATGGTCTTTTGGTCTTGTCAAGAGGAAACTCCCAAAGTCAACCCCACCGATGACAGCAGCCAGTTCGTGAATCTTACTGATGCTGTTCCTGATGCTATTTTGGAGATTCGCTATTATGGTACCTACAATTTTGTAGGCGCCCGAATCGATGGTTATGAGGAACCGACTGCACTGATAACCCGCGTAGCAGCAGACAGTCTTCGTGCTGTGAGTGATGATGTGATTCAGTTAGGTTATCGTTTAAAAATCTATGATGCCTATCGTCCACAAAAAGGTGTAGACCATTTTGTACGTTGGGCAGCCAACGTCAGTGACACTCTGATGAAGCCTTACTTTTATCCAGACCTTGACAAAAGCGTGCTTTTTGATCAAGAGTATATCATGGAAAAGAGTGGACATACACGCGGCTCAACCGTTGACATTACCCTCTTTGACATGAACACAGAGAAAGAGTTAGATATGGGAGGAACCTTCGATTGGTTTGGTCCTGAGAGCCATCCCGACTTCTGTGGTAATCCCGAAACGGGTGAATACACAGGCGACAACAGCAAGAGTCCAACCGGACTTAGCATCACTGCCGAACAGTTTGCCAATCGTATGATACTTCGTCAAGCCATGCTACGTCATGGATTTAAGGCTCTTGACAGTGAGTGGTGGCACTTCACCCTTCTCAACGAACCTTTCCCTGATACCTATTTTACATTCCCAGTCAAAAAAATTAAATCTTACGCGTTGTGAATTCTCAAATGCATATTCAAGAAGAAGCAGCACGATGTCTGTTATGTATAGACGCTCCATGCAGTAAAGCATGTACATCCGGAGACCCTGCCCGTGCCATTCGCGCAGTCCGCTTTGGAAACGAAAAGTTAGCTGGTCGTTGGGTCGCTCAGTGTACAGATCAAGATTTAGAGGCAGCAGAACAAGCCTGCATCCATTACGACAGGCTCATCCGCATCAAGGAAATGGTTGCCTCTCTCCAACATTCCCAAGGAGGAGAGACAAACGTGAAGAAAGCCACCCGTCAAGTACAAAAGGGGACTAACCTTGCTATCACATTCTGTGGTATTCCTTGCGAGAGCCCCTTCTTTTTGGCATCATCTGCCATCTGTACGAATTACGAGATGGTTGCTCGAGCTTTCGACATGGGCTGGGCAGGAGTATTCTACAAGACCATCTGTCTTCAAGAAATCCACGAGGTATCACCCCGTTTCGATGCTGTTCAGCAGGAAGGGTCATCAGACTTCTATGCCTTCCGCAACATGGAGCAACTAAGCGAGAATCCCTATGAGATGGACTTTGACATTCTTCGTCAGTTGAAACATAACTATCCCACGAAGGTAGTCGTGGCCAGTATCATGGGACAGACTGAGGAGCAGTGGATAGAACTTGCCAAGATGGCAGAGAAAACTGGCGTGGATGCTATAGAGTTAAATTTCTCGTGTCCCCAGATGCGACTTACAGGTATGGGTAGCGACGTAGGACAGAACCCCGAATTGGTAATGCTCTATACAGCCTATGTGAAACGCTCTGTCTCCATTCCAGTCATTCCAAAGATGACACCTAACATCACACAGATCAGCCAACCTGCATGTGCAGCCTATTTTGCTGACGCAGATGCCATTTCTGCCATCAATACTATCAAGAGTGTAACGATGGGTGACCGTGCCAGAGTATCCGGTCATAAGACCATCTCCGGACTCTCTGGTCGTGCGGTTCGCCCTATCGCACTTCGTCATATTCTGGAAATAGCTCAAAGTCCCTTGTACAGTGGTACGCTAGGCAAAACAGTGGAATTGAGTGGCATCGGTGGTATTGAGACTTGGCGTGATGCCTTAGAGTTCATTCAACTAGGTTGTCGAAATGTGCAAATATGCACTGCTGTGATGCAATACGGTTACAGAATCATCGATGACCTTATGTTGGGATTGCAGAACTATTTGGAAGAACGAGGTATCTCGAACCTAGCTGACCTCGTAGGTGAGGAACTGCCCAACTTTGTCACCCCTACCGACTTGGACCGTGACACCATCGTCTATCCAATGGTAGAGCGAGACAAATGTATCGGTTGCGGTCGTTGTTATACCTCTTGTCATGACGGAGGTCATCAAGCCATCAGTTTCAATACAGATGACCGTCAGCCTCACATCGTTGGAACAAAGTGCGTAGGTTGCCACCTATGCCGTCTGGTTTGTCCAACAGGAGCCATCGGGATGGCGAAACGTATCAATAAAAAGCAAAAATAGCGGTAGTACTACAAGGACTCTACCAACGTATAGAGTCTCATGGAGTTTGAGCCTTTGATTAGGATGGTACGGTCTTTTATACCAACCTTTTCAAGGGCCATTTTTACTTCGTCCACATCGGCAAAGAATATGAACGATGAAGAATAATCAGGCATATCCGTTGTTGCGCCCCGCAATTCCTCTCCCACTAGCCATACTAAAGGGAAAGCATACTTATATACGAGTTGTAAAATCTTGACGTGTTCCTCGTGGCTGGCATCACCTAATTCTCGCATATCACCAATAATAATCATCTTATTAGGCATATCCATACGGTGGAAGTTATCAAGGGCAGCCTTCATACTAGTCGGATTGGCATTATAGGCATCGACAATCAGCGTATTCTTTTCCGTCTTGATCAACTGCGAACGGTTATTCGTCGGAACATATTCACTCAAAGCATTGCAGACCTCCTCGTCCGGAACTTCAAAGTAATGCCCAATACATGCAGCCGCCAAAGCATTATCCAAGTTATAGGCACCAATCAAGTGTGTCTGGACATCCATCCCTTGATAACAGAGATGCAGGTAAGGGGAACAATCTATCAGTTCGCCGTTATTTCCATATTGAATCAATTGCAGTCCATTGGCAATTCCCATCAAGTGAGGGTTGTTCTCATTGATGAACACTTTTCCTTCATGTTCGCGAAGGAAGTCATACAATTCACCTTTGGTACGGATAACACCCTCAAAGGAACCGAATCCCAACAGATGTGCCTTTCCAACATTGGTGATGATTCCATAGTTCGGTTCCACGATATTCACCAGCGTTTTGATTTCTCCCGGATGGTTTGCGCCCATCTCAATCACTGCCATTTCATGCTGACGAGTCAGCCTCAGCAGTGTTTTTGGAACACCAATATGGTTATTGAAGTTTCCTTGAGTGAACAACACGTTATACTTCTTGGAAAGAACAGCAGCAATCAGCTCCTTGGTAGTGGTCTTTCCGTTTGTTCCTGTCACACCAATGATAGTAGTACCAAGTTGACGACGATGATGGTTCGCCAATTGTTGCAAGGTAGTTAACGCATCATCGACCAGCAAAAAGCGTTTATCTATTGGATCGACATAGTCTGGATTATCAACGACAGCATAACTGCAACCATTATCAAGTGCTTGCTTTGCATAGGCATTTCCATCAAAACTCTCCCCTTTTAATGCAAAAAAGATGGAACCGGCAGGACACTCTCTACTATCAGTCGTCACCTGTGGATGCAGAAGGAACAAATTATATAATTCGTCTATTTGTAGCATACGATTCTTGTTTTATTTTCATTTTTCATTGCAAAGATACAAAATAATTCATAATTCATCATGCATAATTCATAATTATTCGTATCTTTGCAGCAAATATTGTATAAAAAGAATAAATAAGGTGCAATGAGCAACATTTGTGTTCCATATACCATTAATGTAGGCGGTCAGTTATTAGACCTCTCATCCCCTTGTGTGATGGGTATTGTCAATGTGACGCCCGACTCATTCTACACCAGCATCTCCCCAACAGCATCCTCATTTTCAGATGCCATCAAGCATCAAGTCCGTACAATGCTGGATGAGGGAGCCCTCATCATCGACATCGGTGGTTGTTCCACTCGTCCTGACAGCGAACCCGTCAGCGTAGAGGAAGAACAAAAACGTCTGGCTCCTACCCTTGACATCATTCGTCATGCATTCCCAGACTGCATTCTCTCAGTCGACACCTTCCGTCCTGACATCGCTACATGGTGCATCAACGAGTATGGAGTTCACATTATCAACGACATCTCTGGTGGTAATCAAGCGATGTACGATGTGGTTGCCCAAACTGGAGCGCCTTATATTCTGACCTTCAACGAACCCCGCAACAACGACATGGACATCTGTCAACAAACATTGTTGTTCTTTGCCGACAGAATCCAGCAACTACGCAACCGAGGTGCAAAAGACTTTATCCTGGATCCCGGGTTCGGTTTCAACAAGACTCTTGATGAGAACTATCAATTGTTAAACAACCTAGAAAGCCTCCACATTCTGGAGTTACCCATCTTGGTTGGCATATCTCACAAGAGCATGATTTATAAGCTACTAGAAACAACTCCTTCGGAAACCCTCAACGGAACCACAATACTCCACACAATCGCTTTGAGTAAAGGAGCTAACATCCTCCGGGTACATGAAGTGAAGGAAGCCATGGAGTGTATCAAATTAACAGAGAAGACCCATTAGCCCAATGAGACCCATAAGCCCCAATGAGACCAATGAAGCCTAATAATAACTCAAAATAACAGAAACAGTGTTAGAATTCGGAATAAAAGACATTATTGACATTGTGTGTGTCGCCTTTCTCCTGTATTATGTCTACAGGTTGATGAAAGACTCTGGCTCACTCAACGTATTCTACGGTATACTCATTTTCATCGTCATCTGGATGTTGGTGTCCCAAGTATTCGACATGCGATTGCTTGGTTCCATTTTCGACAAGTTAGTCAGTGTGGGAGTCCTCGCCCTTATCATCCTGTTTCAGGAGGAGATACGTCGTTTCTTCCTTACGATTGGTTCCCAGCGAAAACTGAACTTTTTCGTACGAATCTTCAAGCGGAAAAAGGACAAGAAACAAGAAGAGAACCCTTCCGTGATGAAAATCGTATGGGCTTGTGAACAGATGAGCAAGAACAAGGTCGGAGCATTGATTATCATCGAAAAGACCATGTCACTTACCGATATCGTCAAGTCTGGAGAGAAACTCGATGCCCTCATTAGCACACAACTCATTCAGAACATCTTCTTTAAAAATAGTCCGCTTCACGACGGAGCCATGATTATCAGTCATAACCGCATTGAGGCAGCAGGTTGTATCCTACCAGTTTCCCATGACATGAATATTCCGAAAGAGTTGGGTTTGCGCCATCGTGCAGCATTGGGTATCTCACAACAGAGTGACGCCCTGGCCATCGTTGTTTCAGAAGAGAACGGAGCAATCTCTATTGCCCGTAAAGGAGAGTTGAAGTTACGTGTATCAAACGAATATATTGAAAGCCAAATAGCAGAGTTTATTTAAAGAAAGGACTAGAAAGACTAGTGGGACTAGTTAAACTAGAGAAACCAGAAAAAACATATGAGAATCTTATTACTTACAATCATTGCTTTGGGCTGCCTGACACTCAGTGCGAAAAAAGTCAAGCTGCCAGAGAAAAAAGAAGTATTGGCAGCCATGGAGTTAGCCAATAGTTATTTCATCACCAAGCATCCAGATGCAGGAGCACCCACGAACGTTAAGAAAATGCGTCCCAGCAACCTGTGGACCCGTGGAGTTTATTTTGAAGGGCTCGTTGCTCTTACCGATATTGAGCGTACGATTGGTGCTCAGAAATACGAGCAGAACAACCAATATCTTTACGATTGGGCATCCTACCACGAATGGATACCACGAAACGGAGTCAAGACCCGCGATGCCGATGATTACTGTTGCTGCCAATCCTATTTATCCATGTTCTTGAACGGCCAAGTAACATTCTACTCACCAACCATGCAATGCATGGATAACTTACTGCGCACCCCAGAAAGTGTAGGCGACTGGACATGGATTGATGCAATCCAAATGGGACTGCCCGTACTCACAAAACTCTCACTCGTAAAAGCGAAAGAAGGAGATGATGCCTTTAGTCGCTATACTCAACATGGGTGGAAGATGTACAGATATACCCGCGATGTCCTTGCCGGAGGCCTGTTTAACAAAGAAGAAGGACTATGGTGGCGCGACAAAGACTTTATCCCTCCCTATAAAGAGCCTAATGGTCGCAACTGCTATTGGAGTCGTGGAAACGGATGGGTCTATGCTGCCTTGGTACGAGCCATGCAAGACATCATGGATATCCCCAACTACGATGAATTCCTTGATGAATATAAAGGAGATTTCATCAAGATGAGTGAAGCGCTTAAGAATTGTCAGCGGAAGGACTATTTTTGGAATGTCAGTCTGCACGATGAAAGTAATTTTGGAGGTAAGGAGTTGACAGGAACCTCCCTCTTTATCTATGGTATGGCTTGGGGCATCCGTCACAAACTCCTCGACAGCAACATCTACCTTCCCATAGTGGCCAATACATGGAATGCAATGGTGAAGGATTGCTTGCATAAAGACGGTTTCCTCGGATATGTACAAGGAACAGGTAAGCAACCCAAAGACTCACAACCTGTCACATACGACAGTGAACCCGACTTCGACGACTTCGGGCTCGGTTGTTTCTTGCTGGCAGGAAGCGAAGTATATCAATTATGCGAAAAATGAGAAGAATGAGATTAATGAGGCCAATAGGGCGAATGGGGCTAATGGGGCTAATGGGGCTAATGGGGCTAATAGGGCTAATGGGGCTAATGGGGTGTGAATCATCTCATAAGCCAGCAGCATCCAGCCATGTAACCACCGACAGTGCTCCATACGAGCTGTTACTGATTGCAGACAAAGACTGGTTGAAAACTGCTGAAGGCACTGTCGTGATGGAGAAACTGAATGCCTATATCTTAGGATTGCCACAACAAGAAAGCAATTTCAAGATTATTAGCATCAATCCAGAGGCTTTTAGTACAACATTTCAAGGATTTGCCAATATCCTTAAGATCGATATCAACCCGAAATACTCTAAACCGTCTTTCAAAGTTGTGCAAGATATCTATGCACACCCTCAGACCGTAGTCTATCTCACTGCAGCTGATGGAAAAGCCATGGCAGACATGGTAGTTACACGTTCACAGCAAATCATTGATTTGTTCGTCAATGCAGAACTGAAGAAAGAACAGGCAAACCTCAGACGAACCTATAGCGACAAAGTAAGACGTCAAGTTCAGCAGCAGTTCGGATATGACATCTATGCTCCGAAGGAAATCAATGCAGTCAAGCCTGGTAAGGATTTCATGTGGGCATCCTCCAACCAACTTGACAACCGGCTCAACATCTGTGTGTACACATATCCTTACGCTTCGGACGAAGGTCTTTCTGAGGAACACTACATTGCCATCCGAGATTCGTTTATGCGTCAGAATATCAAAGGAGAACATGAAGGACAATACATGAAGACCAATCCTGATTTTGTTTTCATCCGTACCATCACGGTAAACGGTCATCAGGTCATGGAAGCCCGCGGATTGTGGGAGATGGAGAACGACATGATGGGTGGTCCGTTTGTATCTTACTCGCAGATTGACTCAGCCAACAATAGAGTGATTGTAACTGAAGGGTTCGTCTATGCACCAGAAAAGAAAAAGCGTCCACTCATCCGACGGTTGGAAGCTGCCATTCAAACGCTCGAAATCAAGAAATAAAGTCCCTATGAGCCCTATAAGCCCAATAAGCCCTATAAGACCAATAAGCCCTATGAGACCCATAAGTCCCATAAGTCCCATGAGTCCCATGAGCCTAATAAGTCCAACAAGTAATATGAAACTACTAACTACCCTTATCACTTGCTGCCTTGCAGCTATACTGCATGCCCAGACCATCAATTTGGCTGGCACATGGCAATTTGCCATCGATCGGAACGACCGCGGTTTGTCTGAACAATGGTATAATCGTCAACTCGATGACACTATCGAATTACCCGCCTCGATGCCTCAACGCCTGAAAGGCGATGATATCAGTGTGAACACCCATTGGGTAGGTAGTCTGTACGACAGTTCCTACTTCTACAACCCCTATATGGCCAAATACCGCAAACCAGGAAAGGACATGAAACTCACGTTCTTCCTCACGCCCGATAAGCACTATGTAGGTGTTGCATGGTACCAGCGTACTGTTGACCTTCCGACTTACGATAAAAACGGCACCTATACAATCTATTTAGAACGTCCCCACATCGAAACTACCCTTTTTGTGAACGGAAAGCGAGTTGGAATGCGAAATAGTTTGGTCGTTGCCCATCAATACGATGTGAGCCAGTACTTGCATTCAGGAACCAACACCATCTCCATCCGTATCGACAACCGACCTGAGACGGTTAATGTGGGACAGGATTCCCACTCCATCACCGACCAGACTCAAGGAGACTGGAATGGTATTGTAGGACGTATGGAATTGCAGAAAACCTCTGCCACCCATATCACAGACTTGCAGGTCTATCCCGATATCGACAAACAAGAAGCACTGGTGAAGTTGCAAGTAGTTGGCAAACCGAAATCGAAATACAAACTGACGTTACATGCCTCCAACAACGAGATAGAGGCCGGTTTTTCTGAAGGGGTACTGGAGACAACCATCACGTTGACAGCTGATACCACTTGGTTTGAGTTTCCTTTAACCCTCAAGAATATGAAGCTTTGGGACGAATTCCACCCCAACACCTATACCCTCACAGCCCTGTTATCTGTCAAGAAAAACACAGTTGACATGATTGGCACCACCTTCGGTATGCGTAAGTTCGAGATTCGTGGAAAGATGTTCTATGTGAACGGACATGAAGTACAGCTACGCGGAACCGTTGAGAATTGTGACTTCCCCCTCACAGGATATGCACCAATGGATGTTGATTCGTGGATGAAGGTCTTTAATCGTTGTAAGGCATACGGACTGAACCACATGCGTTTCCACTCCTATTGTCCACCAGAAGCAGCCTTCATCGCAGCTGATAAAGTAGGCTTCTACCTGCAGCCAGAAGGTCCGAGCTGGCCAAACCACGGAGTAGCACTTGGGAATGGTCGTCCTATCGACACTTACCTGATGGAAGAGACCATCCGCATGGCGAAAAATTATGGGAACCATCCATCCTTCTGTATGTTGGCATGCGGCAACGAACCTGCTGGTCGCTGGGTGGATTGGGTTGGTAAGTTTGTAGATTACTGGAAAGCAACCGATAACCGTCGAGTCTATACTGGGGCCTCCGTAGGAGGTAGCTGGCAATGGCAGCCAAAGAGTCAGTATCATGTAAAGGCTGGAGCAAGAGGTCTTCAATGGGGCAATCGTCGTCCTGATACGATGGATGACTACACTAGTGCTATTGGGCAGGTTGCAGAACCTTACGTCAGTCATGAGACGGGACAATGGTGCGTATTCCCCAACTTCGAAGAGATTGGGAAATATACGGGTGTGAACAAAGCCCGTAACTTCGAGGTATTCCGAGATATCCTGAATGACAACGGGATGGGCAGTCGTGCCAAACAGTTTATGATGGCTTCAGGCAAGTTACAAGCAATCTGTTACAAGTACGAGATCGAGCGAACCATGCGTACTCCCCAATATGCAGGGTTCCAACTCCTTGCACTCAACGACTACTCGGGTCAGGGAACAGCCCTCGTGGGTGTGACCGATGTGTTCTTCGATGATAAAGGGTATATGACCGCACCTGAGTTCCGAGCTTTCTGTTCACCGATTGTTCCGCTTGCCAAGATATCTAAGTTCACCTATTCGAACAACGAGACCTTCCATGCAGACATCGTGCTCAACCAATATGCCGACCACACCTTATTAAATATAAGACCGACATACACCATCACATCAGGAGGCAAGACGCTCCATGTAGGACATTTCCCTGCACAGGATTGGAAAATCGGTAATAATATCCCAGTTGGGAGCATCGACTACCCATTATCTTCGATTCGTGAAGCACAGAAACTGACGCTTACCGTTAGCCTTCCTGGCACGGAAGCCAAGAACCATTGGGACTTTTGGGTATATCCTGCAGACACCAAAGTAGAAGAGGGTGATGTATGGGTTACCGATCAATTTGACGAAAAGACCCAGTCGGTATTGAAGAAAGGCGGTAAGGTACTGTTGACTGCAGCAGGAAAGATTTCGTACGGTAAAGAAGTCGTACAGCAGTTCACACCTGTTTTTTGGAACACCAGTTGGTTCAAGATGCGTCCACCACACACGACAGGCATCTTGGTTGAAAATACCCATAGCATCTTTGATTTGTTCCCCACCGACTATCACAGCGATCTTCAGTGGTGGGAATTGGTGAACAAGGCACAGGTGATGCAGTTTACGGACTTCCCTGCAGACTTCCAACCCCTCGTACAAAGTATTGACACTTGGTTCCTCTCTCGTAAGATAGGTATGTTGTTCGAAGCGAATGTATTAGGAGGCAAACTGATTATGACCACGATGGATATCACCAGCAACCTCAATCAGCGACTCGTTGCTCATCAAATGCGGGCCTCCATCCTGCACTACATGAACTCCGATCAGTTCAAGCCAGCATTCACCATCGAGCCACAACTGATTTCCGACCTCTTTACGAAGGTAGCTCCTCCTGTCAACTCATTCACGAACGACTCACCCGATGAGTTGAAACCGAAAATCAACTAAACAGGAAAAAACTACAGTGAACGTGAGGCAGGAAGAATCGTTCGGGTTAAAGGCAGAAATCAGCTGCAATCATCTGAGAGAACTTCTTGGCCCCGATATCTGAAAGGTGATCACAGTCATAGAAGTCATCATCTGAGAACCGTTTGTCTTCCAAATAGTCACCAATCTCTGCCCCATAGTATTTGTGGCAATAGCCAAGAGTCTCCAGGATGGCATCCTTCTGTTGAGGAGGAATCTGCTGATAATAGTAAGGTATGGTGGGAGTAATGAGAAGAATTAGGCGGATGTCGTGTTGTCTGCAATAGTCGCAGAGCTGGAACAGAGCCTGTTGGTTATGCTTATAATAATCCCAGTTCTTACAAGTATGTTTTACGATGCGTCGCATACTATAGTCGTAGCTGCATTCTGCTGTGTCTCTTAGCGAAGCTTTGTAGGTGACGCACCAGCCAGACCTGTCACATTCCACTTCTTCACCATTCCAGTGTTTTTCTATTTTCTTAAAGGTGTTGGTAGCGCTGGTTATCTCGTAATTGTATTTGGAAAGGACAGAATAGTCACCGCAATCCATATAAAGTTGATAGGATGTGCACAGGTACCATCCTTCGCTCGTTTCGAGCGGAGGATCAAACAGAATACCATTATCAACAGCAGTGATAACAGTCTTAGGATGGAGCCTTGGTGCGAACTTTTCAAGCAGTTTGTAGTCGTAGTCGTACGTCTGTGAGATATGAGCCAGATTGAATGCCCGTTCGTTGAAATACTGAGGATTGAGTCCCATATAGGTGTGCGAGGCCCCCAGTATGAGTGTCTCAACAGAGTCGCCAAGTTGACATACTCTCTCATATTTCAGCTTGTAGGAATTGGGGAATGACCTAAGAAGACATTCGCATACCACAATCGCTACGATGAGTGGAGCAAGGAAAAGTACTATCAGTCTGTATTTCTTCTTCATGAGTGCAAAGTTACAAAAACAATGAGAGAAATGCAAACTAATACCAGAAGAAATGATGTTTTTATGATGAAGTGGCTTATTTTTTCGACTGAGCATACAATAATCAAATAATTTTTGTACTTTTGCAGTACAAACAAATACGATGCTTTCTTTCAATCAATTAATACGGAACTTGAAGCGTGACTGTACGGGCTTTCATACCCTCAGAGTGGCTTTGATAGGTGACAGCGCAACTCAGCTGTTAGCTAAAGCCCTACGTGGCATGAGTATTGAACGCTCGTTTCAGATGCATTTATTTGAAGCAGCGTACAATCAGGTGGAACGCCAGTTTATGGATCCATCAAGTGAGTTGTATGAGTTCGATGCTGATATCATCGTCGTATTCCAGTCAACTCACAAGCTGGGTGAATACCATAGTGGACTTCCTATTGAAGGTCAAGCCTCACTTGCCGACGAACGCCTCTCTTTTGTGGCGTCTATCTGCGAGAACCCCTCTTTGGCCAATAAAAAGATCATTTACTTCAACTATTCGGAGATTGAGGATACGGTCTTCGGGAGTTATGCCAATAAAGTGACATCATCGCTGTCGTATCAGGTACGGAAACTGAACTTTGAGTTGATGAACCTCTCGCAGCAGTATCCGAACCTCTTCATCTGTGATATTGCCGGTCTTCAGAATAAGTTTGGTCGCGATTTTATGTTTGCGCCAAACGTCTATGTCAGCACAGAGATGATTCTGAGCGTGGATGCCCTGCCATACGTGGCCTCAAGGGTTATGGATATCATCTGTGCCATCAAGGGACAGTTCAAGAAGTGCCTGATTCTCGACCTGGACAATACTGTCTGGGGTGGTGTCATCGGTGATGACGGGTTAGAGGGCATTCAGCTTGGTCATGGACTGGGTATCGGTAAGGCCTTTACAGAGTTCCAGATGTGGGTAAAGAAACTGAAACAGCGTGGTATCATCATCTGTGTCGTTTCAAAGAACGATGAAGAGACCGCGAAAGAGCCATTCGAGCATCATCCCGATATGGTCTTGAAACTCGACGACATTGCAGTATTTCAAGCTAATTGGGAGACGAAGGTTGACAATATCCGCACCATCCAGCGTATCCTGAACATCGGTTTTGACTCGATGGTGTTCCTCGACGACAATCCCTTTGAGCGAAACATCGTACGCGAGAACATACCCGGCATCACCGTTCCGGAACTGCCTGAAGATCCAGGAGATTATCTGGAATACCTCTATTCGCTTAACCTCTTTGAGACTGCCTCCTACAGTCAGGCAGACAAGGACCGTACCAAGCAATACCAAGTGGAAGCCCAGCGCGTGTCGCTACAGAAGACATTCGAGAACGAAGCAGATTTCCTTAAGTCGCTGGATATGGTATCCACCGTAAGCGGATTCACAAAGTTCAATACACCTCGTATCGCACAGCTCTCACAGCGCAGCAACCAGTTCAACTTGAGGACGGTACGCTATACAGAAGCAGATATTACGGCTTTGGCTGAGGACCCGAACGTGATTGACCTGAGCTTTACACTCGAGGATAAGTTCGGAGATAACGGTCTGATTGCGGTCATCATCATGAAGCGACAGGATGCAGAGACGCTCTTTGTAGATACTTGGCTCATGAGTTGCCGTGTATTGAAGCGTGGCATGGAGAACTTTACCCTCAACACGATGGTGGAGCGAGCCAGGAAAGCCGGATATCAGAGAATCATTGGCGAATATCTGCCTACCACTAAAAACAAGATGGTGGAGCAGCACTATACGGATCTTGGATTCCAACCGCTCGCACATACATCGACAGCCCAGTATGTGCTGAATATCAGCCAGTACAAGATGCGAGAATGTTTTATTACGACAAAAGAAGTTTAAGTCAAAGTAGCAAAAAAGCCAATTAATATATGGAAAGAAAAGAAATTTTCAGCAAGCTCAATGAAATCTTCATTGATGTACTCGATCTGGACGAGTGCAACCTGACCGATGAGACCAATGCAAATGACATCGAGGAGTGGGACTCCTTGAGCCATATTCAACTCATTGTTGCCATCGAGAAGAGGTTCGGAATCAAGTTCACCTCCCTGGAAATCATGAAATGGAGAAACGTTGGTGAGCTTGTCGATTCCATTTTGTCAAAGAAATAGAGGTAATGAATCCACAGTCTATCGGTTTCCTCAGCTTCTGTGTGGTCGTTCTGACAGCCAATGGTCTCTTGCAGAGGTTCTCCGTACGCTGGCAGAACGGTTTGCTTTTGCTGGCCAGCTGTGTGTTCTATGCGATGGCTGATTGGGTCATGCTCTTCCTAATGGTGGGAATGAGTGTGGTTTATTGGTGGCTTGGCGGTCTGCTCAAGAGGCTGATGAATAAAGGGCGTACAGCAGATGCCTCCAGACTGACCACATTCAGCGTATGTATCGCCATATGTTTGTTGTGTTACTTCAAATATTTGGGCTATTTTGTAGAACAGGTAGGTTGCCTGTTACAGATGTTTGGGATTCATTCCAGCCTCAGCCTGTCCATTCTCTTACCTTTGGGATTGAGTTTCTATACGTTTAAACTGATCAGTTACATCATAGAGATTCATCGCGAACATATAGAGCCGTGCGACAATCTCATGACATTCTCTCTATATATTTCCTTTTTCCCGACAGTAATGGCGGGCCCTATTGACAGATCAGACACATTTCTCCCTCAATTGAAAAAGACTCGCAGAGTAGATGCAGACGCGCTCATTCAGGGAGCGAAGACAATGCTGTGGGGTTACTTCCTGAAAATATGTATCGCTGACCCTCTTTCCTTGGCGACAGACGAGACTTGGAACACATTTGATTCGTTGCCTGCATCTACCGTATTAGCTGCAGCATTGATTTATCCTATTCAGATGTATGCAGACTTTTGCGGTTATTCCTGTATCGCTATCGGACTGGGACGAATGCTCGGACTGGTCGTCACAGAGAACTTCAACAGACCGTTTCTTGCCCGTAATGTAGCAGAGTACTGGCGAAGATGGCACATGTCTCTGACCAATTGGCTGACCGATTATGTCTTTATGCCCTTGAATATCACATGGCGTGAATATGGCAACAGGGGTATCATGCTGGCCATAATTGTCAATATGATAGTCGTCGGGATATGGCACGGTGCCAACTGGACATACCTGCTGTTCGGTTTGTATCACGGCTTGCTTTTCCTGCCACTTATCTACTCAGGTACCTTTACCCGAAAGAAGAAGCTGAAGCCAGGAAAATGGGGTCTTCCTACCCTGCATGACGGTATGTACATGGTTGGAACCTATCTGTTAGTGACAATAGGATTTGTTGTTTTCCGCGCACCAGATGTAGGGAGCATTTTCGGTTTTCTGGGCGCTATCTTTGACAGCAGCATCATGGAGATTCCCCACATTCCACAATTCCGGTTGTTGTATCTGGCGTTTATCGCAATACTGCTGGTGAACGACTGGATATACCGAGACAGTCCTTCTCCTCTTCATTTCAACGGGACAGGTCTGTTCAGATACCGTCTGGTACGCTGGTTCATCTACTACCTGCTGCTATTTGCAATCTACATCTATTCCGATGCGGAATCCCAGCAATTTATCTATGTCCAGTTCTGACCGATAACTCAGGGTCATGTCCACAAGCAGAAGCTTGTGAACTCCAACTTCAGAAAGTTAATTCATTTCTTCTTTTTTACATAATCATTAGCGGGGGGGGTATTTTTGAGCAGCCTTCCTTCTGAATTCCTTAGGCGTACATCCTACCATTTGAGCAAAAGCCCTCCAGAAGGTAGTACGAGACTGAAATCCACATGCTGGATATATATCCTCAATAGAATCATTCGTTGTCATGAGTAGGCTCTTCGCATACCTCACCCTGAAGGAGTTTACATAGCTCGTAAAGGTGGTATGCAGATATTGATTGATGAGGTTCGACAGATACGTACGGTTCGTTCCCAGTTCAGCCGCAAGGGTGGCCATAGATAGGTCAGGCTGTAGGAACAACTGTTGGTTCTCCATCAATTCATTCAATCGACGAGCTTTGTCGCCATAAAACGAAACCTGATCGTGCATCTGAAAAGGTTGATCAACAGAAGAATCACGAACAGAAAGCTTTGCAGGTCGTACCTGAGGTTGAGGAAGAACAGGAGACGGAATCGTTGATAAGACCATCTGCTCATCTTCATTAGGCAACTCCCGATGGAGTTTATGGAAATCCAAAATACCTCGCCTCAGCAAAAATGTTAGAATACCATATACCACCATCAGCACAAACATAGCAATAATCTTCGCCAATCGTATATCAACATCATACATCACAACTCGTAACACCAGTGTAGCATACATTGACCACATCATGATTGCAAACCATCCATACGCTTGTTTTTCATGCTTTACTTCGTGACGTCGCATTTCCTTCACTGTCATCACTTGAAGAACAATTACACTTATCGTCGCATAACCCAAAGACAACCAAGCTATTACATATAGAAGTGTTTGATTATTATTGACAGAATAAAAAAGGAAAGCAAAAAGAAAAGGTAGATTATGAGCAAGTACATAACGCATCTTCATCCTTCGCGCCATCAGTATCTCATAACACAAGACGATGATGGCTGGTATTACTAAATTCCACAGCAAATTGAGTTGTCCTCCATAAAGAACAGGATAATCGCTGAAGTAACTGGAGTAAATGGTCAATGCATACATAGCACCCATCGCCAATTGAAGAACACCATAAATCCGATAGATGTGAGAATGACGTGCATAGACGAACAAATGCCCTGCCTCAACAATGAAAAAGGTCATCGTAACCGTTCTCGTAATCAACAATAAAATATCTAATAGTTCATTATTCATCATAACTCATACTGACGTTCAATTTTGTAACATTTGTTTCATTCTTTTGAAAAGTTTCACTTCGTATTTACGTTTTGAAACTTACAATTGCGATGCAAATATAATTATTTATTACGGATAATAAGTCCCAATTTGTAAAAAATCTTTTCAAAACATAAAAAAAACATGAGAAAATCCTCATTTTGACTTTTTTGCACTTGATTATTTTGGCTATTTCATAGAAATATCGTACATTTGCACAGAAATTTACACTTTTTCGTATGAAACGAAGCATAAGATACATATTGACAATTATCACATTTGCAACATCATTTGCTGCTTCTAAGGCTGTGGTTATCACTCCCGATACCATCATCCTTGGCAAGTATCCTTATGTACGATTCACCGAAAAGGGAGCAGACATCCAGCTTACCGACAATGAGTTTTATAATATCTCCAGAAAGGTTGTCTTCCCAATCAACAAACACACCCTTCCTGAAGATTCACCATTGTTGAAGGAAATCGAGAACGAACTGATTCCACTCCTCAACAAGGACAGTCTCTCTATCCGCCGACTGATGATTCGTGGCGCAGCCTCTCCAGATGGTCCCTACCAATTCAACAAGAACCTCAGCGAAAAGCGAGGACAAGCGCTGTTCGATTTCTTCAATTCCCATTTGACAAACCCAATCAGCGATGATGCGTTCACCCATGAGTTCATCGCAGAAGACTATCACTACCTCTGCGTGATGATGCAAGAGGCAGATGACGCATATTACACGAAAGTGAAAGAACTATGCGACCAATACTTGTCCCAGAACAGGTTTACCGCATTGGAAGCAGCTTTGAAGAAAGTCGATGGTGGTAAGTTGTGGAAACATCTGATAAAGAACTATTTCCCAGAACTGCGTGCCTCACGCTTTGTCATCTTCCTCGACAAGCCCGAAAAAGACGATTCGGATGCCATGAAAGCAGGGCAAGTTGCTGAAGCAGAACAAACGGGTAATAAAGGAATTGCGGTTGTGCCAGAGGTGCCAGAACCCGAAAAGGAAACTGAGCCAGTTATCCTGAAACGTCGTGAGGTGTTGTCAGTCAAGACGAACCTCCTGCTCGACGGAGCCTATATGCCAGGATATGACCGCTGGTGTCCGATACCAAACGTAGCTATCGAATACTACCCACTCTACGGACACTTCACCTTTGGAGCATCCATCGACTTCCCATGGTGGCAAGATTATTGGGATCATAAATACTTCCAGGTTCGAAATTACCAATTGGAAGCACGCTATTACCTTCGTTCGGGAGGTATCGAAAACAATGTTCCTGGTGAGGGAGCCGCCTTCCGAGGTTTTTATGCACAGGCTTATGCTCATGCAGGTCTGTTCAGTCTCTGCTTCGATGCCGATCGTGGTTGGGAAGGCGAAGGATTCGGTGCCGGATTAGGTCTTGGCTATGTACTCCCAATCAGCCGCAATGGACATTGGCGATTGGAGTTCGGAGTACAAGCAGGTTTCTTCCGCTGCAAGTACGACCCCTATCAGTATGAATGTCCAGTCGATCCGACAGAGCAAGACCACCTGTACTATTACAAATGGACACTACCGTCCGACCTCTTCAAGAAACGGCAGTACAGATACAACTGGATAGGACCTACCCGAATCGGTATAACCCTCAGCTACGACCTGCTCTACAGGCCGGTTCAAAAGAAACGAGGTGCCAGCCTCAAAAACTGGGAGCTACAGAAATAAGGCCCATGAGACCCATAAGACCCATCAAAAAACTAAGAACAAATGATGCACAACAACCGACATAACATCTTCGTAGCAGCATGGCAGCAGTCATGCCGCTGGGGACATTCTGTACGCCGTCAGACAGCCAGTCTGTTGGCTGCTGTTGTTGTGACTACCTTAATATTCACGCTTGCGTGCGAGCGAGAACCTGTTCTCCACCTCCACGAGGGTGCAGAACCAATAGATATCAACATTCCAATCATCAACCTCGACCTCTCAACCTACTGGGACTATGAGTTCGTCTATGGTGTGACCTACGACTGGAAGGCAGAGTGGTATTACGGATGGGATGCGATAGACTACCAGATCTTCGGAAATATCGGATATACCGAGCCAAAGGTATTCAACCTGCGTAGATACTTCACCTTCCACATCCCATTCGCTCCTCACACCCAGGTGATTGCCAACACCGTCACAGGAAACTCCTTCCAAGGGAAGTACAATTTCGGTTTCTGGGACCTGCTCGTTTGGAACGACGTGGTTACCATCGATGGAATTCAGAGTTTGAACTTCGACGAAGCCACAACCCTTGACTATGTAACGGCTTACACCAACCAGACCATGGTTCCGACCCGTTATCAGGCTCCGAAATACACCCGTGCATTCTATGAACCCGAGGCACTCTTCTCAGCCTATGAACAGGCCATCGAAGTCAACGAAAACCTTGACGGATTCGAGTACGATCCTGTGCGCGATTTGTGGGTCAAGCGTTTGGACATGCTTTTGAAACCTGTAACTTACATTTATCTCCCACAGATTATTCTGCACAACAACCATAACAAGATTGTCAACGTAGATGGATCAGGCAACCTCTCTGGAATGGCCCGTACGGTGAACATCAACACAGGTATATCCGGTTCAGATGCCGTCACCGTCCACTACAATGTGCGATTCAAGCCATACTGCCTCAAAGACCAAGAGGTGGTCGACATCATCGGAGGACGCCTCATGACCTTCGGAATGTGCGACCTCAATCCAAATGCCATCACACGGCAGGAAGATATACCAGAAAAACGTCGTCACTACATGGATGTCACCATGCTGTTCAACAACGGTATCGACTCCACCTTCGTGTTCGACGTGACCGACCAAGTAAGGCAGAAGTACAAAGGAGGGGTGCTCACCATCGAACTCGACATGGACACCATCCCAGTTCCATCACGATCAGGAGGCTCTGCTTTCGATGCCATCGTGAAAGACTACGAAGATGGAGGAACCCACGAATTTGAGATGTAAAAACCATAAGGCCCATGAGACCCATAAGACCCATGAGACCCATAAGACCCATGAGACCCATAAGGCCCATTAAACAAGAAAACAAATGTCAAAAAAAGATATGAATATGAAAACAAGAAACCTTTTAGTACTTGCAACAGCCATCGTAGCGTTGGCAAGTTGCTCCAATGAAGAGTTTGTTGGACAAGGTTTGTCCAATCCAGACCCAACCACGAAATCAATACCTATCAGCTTTGGACAGGATTTCAAAGCAGTCACTCGTGCATCACATGAGAAATCTGCAGAACTGCTGGGTAAAAAGTTCTTACTCTATGGCACCAAGACCATTGGAGGAACCACAAGTCCCGTCTTTGACAACTTTGTAGTAGAGTATGTTGCCAGTTCAGCAGGTAATTCACTCACGAACTCCGACGATTGGGAGTATTCAGGTAAGGTATCTAAGAAAGGTGCCACCCAGACTGTCAAATATTGGGATTATAGTGCCGAGCGTTTCGACTTCGTAGCAGCAGCAGGTCTTGCTGACAACGAACTCATCACCAGCACTACTCAAGGAATGCGTATCAATGTCACAGATGCTGCATCCATGACGAGCATCTACGTTGCCGATCGTATAACAGCGACTCCTACGGCACAGGAAAAGACAGAAACGACTCCTGCAACCACCCCATACAACAACACTGTACAGTTCCAGTTCCGTCGTTTGGGAGCCCAGATGCGTATCGGTTTCTATGAGACCGTTCCTGGATATGCCGTAAAGGACCTTGTGTTCTACTATATCGGAGCACCTTCGGGCAGCAAAGAAGTCGGAGTGGGATCCGCATTCCCAACGTCAGGTAAATACACCGTAACCTACGATGATGTTACAAATGAAGCAAAGGTATCCTTTGCAGGTGCAGACAACCAGATGACATTCTGTAACAAATTTGGTCAGTTGGATTACACCTCAGCATTAACTCAGGAAGGCGTAACAGACAAGCCATACCTGACCACAGACGGAAAAGCCAGTGCTACAGCTGTCAAGGCGTTCCTGGGTACTACATCCAGTACAGCCACCTATGGCAAAGGCACCTACACCGTCGATGGAGAGTCTGGTGTATCCACCTATTTTAAACCGATTCTTCCCAACGAGAACAATTCGCTGAAGATGCAGTTGCGTGTCGACTACACCCTTATTGCTCTCGACGGTACTGGCGACTCACTCCACGTACGTGATGCTTATGTCAGCGTACCTGCTGATTTCCTGAAGTGGAAGCCCAACTACTCTTATACTTACTTATTTAAGATTTCCGACAAAAGCAATGGCTATACAGGTGAAGGTGGCGGAGGCAACACCACTACTGGTCCTGGTCGCGACCCAGACCCTGAAAACGGTGGCGGAGACAACGATCCTGTCATAGATCCCGAAACGGGCAAGGTGATTCCACCTTATATCCCCGATCCCAAATATCCATTGATAGACGATCCGGACAACCCAGGCAACAAGATTCCTGACCCCAATGCTCCGCTCGTTCCAAACCCCAAATATCCAGAAGGACCTGATGGCGACCAGCACGACCCATCAAATCCTGTACCTGTGCCATCGATACCCGATCCGTTAAATCCTGGAAACACAATTCCTGACCCAGAGAACCCTGCCAGCCTCTTCCCCATCACATTCGATGCTGTGGTTGTAGAAGCAGAAGAAGGTTCACAGACTGTTTATACAGAGATTGACGGCACAGATAACAGTTCAACTACAGAACACTAAACAATAAATACCTCAATCAAGTATCAACTACTAAATACATACATTATGAGAAAGAATCTGTTAATCATCGCAGCAATTGCCACAACAGTGTTGGCAGGCTGCTCAAGCGACGATTTCGTGGGAGATGATTCCATTACTGATCCTACGAATCAAGTGCCCATCAACTTTGGATCCTACTTCAAAGCGATGACCCGTGCCGATGTTACAGGCGCTGACGCTGCTGCCCTCCTGGGCAAAAAGTTCGTAGTGTCCGGCTACAAAGGTTCGCAGACCAAATGGAATGCAAGCGACAACAGCATCGTATTCGACAACTATCTTGTAGTATGGGATGAGAACACAGCCAATACCACAGAGTCCAATACGAACAACTGGGAATATGTAGGTAAAGATCGTATTCAGCATGCCATCAACAACGGTGTTACCGCTCAGACTATCAAATACTGGGACTACAGCAAGCCTCAGTACGACTTCATTGCTTGGTCAACAGGTAATAAGACTGCTATATTCTCCGAACCTTCTACAGGTATCCCTGCAGGAAGTGTTCTCGTTTCAGCTATCACACCTTCTACCATCGGTACTCAGGCTTACACCTTCACAGGTTCTGCTGCAGACTTGGCAAACTGCTATATAGCTGACATCGTGACAGCAAAGAAAGGTGCTGATTATAACAAACCTGTTACCTTCCGTTTCCGTCAACTCGGCACCAAGGTACGTATCGGTATCTACGAGACCGTTCCTGGCTACTCTGTAAAGGATGTGAAGTTCTACAGTGGTGCTGCTGTTGCACTCGCTGGCGACGCAACAGATGCTAATGCGAAGATTTTCTCCACCGTTGAAAATGGTATCTTCCAACAAGGAACCTACACTATCACTTTCCCAACTGTGGATAACGCAACATCTGCAGACAACAACCAAGCTCATGTCACGTTTGCACCAAAATCAGGAGCTGCACAAGAGAAAGTGGTCAACTGGGGTGGTTTGTCATACACCACAAAAGAAGATGGTGAGAAGTCAACAGATAATGTTTACCTTGGTCGCACGTCCAACAAAGCATCTTATGCCGGTAATGCAGCCAACAACTATTATGTTGTCTATCTGCCAAACGAAAGTGGCACGAACCTCAACCTTCGTGTGAACTACACACTGGAGTCAACCGACGGTAGTGGTGAAGTCATCGAAGTGAAGGGTGCTACCGCTCAGGTTCCATCCATCTACACACAATGGAAACCTGGCTTCGCTTACACCTATCTCTTCAAGATTTCTGATAAGACTAATGGCCACACAGGTGTTTATGACCCAACACAGCCAGATAACACCATTGTCAACTCTGATCCTGCAGGTCTCTACCCTATCACCTTCGATGCCATCGTAGTGAATGCAGAGGACAACGATCAGACTCAGGAGACCATTACACTTGTCTCTACACCAAGCATCACCACCTACCAGAAAGGCTCTAACGTTGTGAACAACAACGAATATGCAACAGGTAATCCTATCTACGTTACTGTCAACGATGGCACAACCGCTTCTACTCCTGACCTTGCCAACGGTACACTTCAGGACCTCACAGGCAAAGCAACCCTCTATACTCTTTCAGGACTTACAGGCAACTACACAGAAGCAGAAGTTGTTGATGCATTGGCTGTACGAGAAGATGGTACTGACATCAAGGGTCGCAGCGGACTGGTGCTGACTCCAGTTACTCTTGAACTCACTAACAAAGTTGAATATGGTGTTGATGGCAATGCTATCGACCTAACTGATGGTGACACGAAGAAAGCTGCTAAGTTCACTCCTACTGCCACTACCACATACGCATTCGTTTACACCAAGACAGCTCCAACTAGCACAACTGATTGCTACGAGCAAGTCACAAAAACTGCAGGAACAGTCGTAACGGGTCTATACCGCAACTTCAACCTGACTGCCACTACAGGTGATGCACAGACAGGAATAGTTTATATGAGCAAGAGTACAGAGGGCATCTTAACTCAGGTAAATAAGTTTGTGGGACAGAGCGCAGCAAATCTTTTCACAAAAACTAGTGACACAGAATACACTGCTGTTTCTACCCCTTATGCTGCAACAGGTACTACCTATTATTATAAAGTTGGAGATGATTACAAAGCAGCTATCAACATCTCTTATGAAAGTTTTGCTACTGCTACCGACCTCTACACCTTCAACGGTACAACTTATACACTGAAACCTACTACAGTTACAGAACCTGTAGATGGCACTGCTTACTATCAGAAGACAACTGTCGGAACAGAGGATGTTTACACCTACTGTGTCATCCTGCCAGAACAGGTTGATGGCTTGTACATATATCAGTTCGATGCAAATGGCAAGTATGAATGTGAGGCTGGTGAGAAAGCATTAGCTGGTCATGGTTACTTCGACAAGTACACCAAGAACAATGGTGTTTATTACACAAAGATTATTAAGGTTCAATAATACCAATTTGCCAGGTGGGGTTCGACTCCCCTCCTGGTAGCAAAAACCCAATCCCAAGGGTGAGGGTTAGAGACGAAAAAACGAACTCAAAAAAAGGCGACGGTCGCACGGGTTCAGTTCGCAGTTACCTCGCAGTTACCTCGTAGGTAAGTCGCAGGTAAGAAAAGGGCGATAAGCTCACCAACAAAAGAAACAAAACTCAAATGAGAATAAATAACAAATTAAGTATAACTATTAAAAAATGAAGATTATGAAAAAAAGTAATTTAATCCTCGCAGCTATCGCAAGTGTAGCACTTGTCAGCTGCTCGAACGAAGAGTACCTGGGGGAAGGACCAAACACCACCAGTAACGGTATTCCAAATGCAATTAACTTCAACCTTAGTACACCTGCCATAACCAGAGCAGAAGGTGAAGCTGCAGCAACAGCACTTGACTACAAATTCAAGGTTTATGGCGTGAAAAAAGTAGGTGAAACCTATAGCAACGTTTTTGCTACGGGTACATATAGCACTGCAACTGATTACAATGCTGATCCTGTTGCATACTGGGCATGGTACACCACGAACACAGCAGGTACAACCACTTCCAACACTTCACATTGGGATTATGTAGGTGGAGCTGGTGATCACGGAACAGATGGGCATAAGGCTACAATTGCATCAGGCAAAGACCAAACAATCAAGTACTGGGACTATAGTGCTGACCAGTATGAATTTGTCGCTTATTCTGCTACCATTAAAGATGCCACTAACCCATTAGCAATTACAAATTACAAGAAAGACGGATTTACAGTTACTGCAACAGCAAATGAATTATCTGGTCTTTACATTGCAGACAAACTGACCATCAGCACAAAGAACAACACTCCAACCAAGCCATCAAGCGGCTATAACCAGATAGGTAATATTGTTAAGTTCACTTTCCGTGCAGCTGGCACAAAGGTTCGTTTAGGTATCTATGAAACCATTCCTGGTTATGATGTTAAGAATGTTAATTTCCGTCCTGCAGCAAGTGAATTCACTGCAACTACAGCTAATGCCAAGCTGTCTGGTTCGTTCAACGGTACTTCCTCTGCAGCTAGTGGAACCTATAACGTAACATACAATGCGACGACTGGTATTGCAGAGTTTGACAATACTGCAGCTTCTGCAAATAATTACTTCGACTTTGGCACATTTGCAAGTGCATCAACACCTCTTGGCACAAGCTCTACTGCTCCTATGTGGGCTTCTGGTAACGCAGCTTATCAAGGTGTATTGCCAAACACAGACAATGTCGCCAATATGACTCTATATGTGGATTATGATCTTGTTAACACTGTCTCTGGCGAAACAATCCACGTAAAGGGAGCAAAAGCAGTAGTTCCTACCGCATACATGTCTTGGAAGCCTAACTACGCTTACACTTATCTGTTCAAGATTAGTGATAACACCAATGGTACAACGGGTACGGAAGGTACAAGTCCTGTAGGTTTGTTCCCGATTACCTTCGACGCTGTAACAGTTGCAACTACCGATGGTGCTGAGGTTGGTACTATTACTACGATTTCTACTCCAGCAATTACAACCTATCAGAATGGTTCTGTATCTGCAACTGGTATCACTTATGCAAATGCTAATGGTCCTATCTATATAACTGTCAATACGGATGGAACTTTAGCAGAGTTGACAGCAACTAACACGAAGTTATATACTGTAGCTGATGGTACTACTGAGGCTGACCTGATACTAACAACTAAGACAAAGACAGCTTCTGATTTATTATCAATTCTTTCAGGTGATGAGAACAGTCAAGGCATAACGTTCACTTCTGCTAAAGCAGCCAAGTTCACTCCAGCAGCTAGTACCACTTATGCTCTTGAATATAAGGTTTCAGATGCAGTAGCTGCAGCTTATACTGCTGTTGACACTCCAAATGTAGCAAACATCAGTACTTATTATGAGCGTTCAGGTGATGCAGAACCTTACACTTACACATTAACTACGGACACTTCAGTGGAGGATGGAAAAACTTATTATACGCTGACCACTCCTGCACAACCTGCAGTTTATCAGTACAAGATTATCGTAGTAGGTGCAAACTCATAAAAGAGTAATTAACCCATCATTAGCTCAGCGGGGTTCGACTCCCCGCTGGGTACCAAAAGAAAGAAAGGCCCAGAAAAACCCATAGGTCACATAGGTCTCATAAGTCTCATAAGTCTCATAGGTCTCATAGGTCTCATGAGACCCATAAACAAGCAAAAAAGATCAAATCAAAATGGAAGCTCCAAAAACATTCCTCCCAAAGGGTGGCGGTTATGAAAACCTAACGGTGTACAAGAAGGCTACGATCATCTACGACCTGACCTTCTACTTCACTAACAGGTTCCTAACCAAGGGCGACCGTACCATCGACCAGATGGTGCAGGCCGCACGCTCGGGTAAGCAGAATATTGCCGAAGGGAGTGCAGCCAGTTCCACCTCGTCAGAGACGGAACTGAAGCTGATGAATGTGGCACGCGCCAGCATGCAGGAGCTGTTAGTGGAATATGAGGACTACCTGCGAGTGCGCAACCTACTTCTGTGGCCGCTTCAAGACGAACGAGCAGTCAGAACCCGGGAGTTCTGCAAGACTCACACTGAAGTAGTCCATTACATGACCGACATTGAACGGCGCTCCGACGAAGCTTTAGCCAACATCGCCATCACGCTCATCCACCAGTTCGACAACATGATGAGCAAGCTACTGGACCGTCTGCAGACGGACTTCGTCGAAAAAGGCGGCATCCGAGAGCAGATGACAGCAGCCCGTCTAGGCTACCGCAATGAGCAGAAGGACCACATTGCGAAGCTGGAAGCAGAAAACCACCACCTGAAAGCCCGCATCGCAGAGCTTGAGCAAAAGCTCAAGGGGCCAATGAGGCTCATAGGGATGATAAGCCTCATGGGGCTTATGGGGCTTATGGGTTGCTCGAAGGAGGAGGCTGCAGAGTCGCCTGTGAAGCCTGTGGAAACCGTTATCAGCTTCAGTGGAAGCTTGCAAGAAGAGCAAGAGGTAGTGGCAGGCACTCGTGCTGAGACACCATTGAAGGACATCTTCACAACCTTCAAGGTATGGGCATTCAAGAACAAAGAAGTGGAATTAGACGGAAGCAACCAACCGGTCGAGCCGACGAACTACACCTCACCCCAATGTGTGATACCTTTCTACACTGTGAACTGGAGCGAGAACAGCGCATACACCACCACAAGCAACAGCAGTGGTTGGGAATACGTTGATGGTGCAGACCAGACCATCAAGTACTGGGACTGGGATGCTAAAGCATACAAGTTCTTTGGCTATGCAGCAGCAAATGCCAGCATAACAACAGTAGAGTTCTATAATGGGACTTCTGGGGCCTATGAGACTTATGAGGCTAATGTGACTAATGGGGCTTATGAGAATTACAGCAAATGTCGCTTGAGTTTTGCGGCAGATGCCAGCACAGCGGGGACCCAAGCAGCAACGCCATACGTTTCACAGCTGTGGTTCAGCAACGGCAATCCTACGGATTATCCTGACAAGCTGTTCGGGAAGCCCGTTATGCTGAAGTTCTATAAACCTTTCGCCCAAGTACGGTTTATGTTCACCTTCGCAGAGCATCTAGAAGGATTGACACGCGAGCACATCTTAGCAAAAACGTTCGCACCCACTAATCAAGAAGCAGGCATCGCCATCAAAGGAGATGTTCAATTCTCCTACCCCCTCACAGGTCCGGATGTCAAGGAGTCGTGGAGTGTATCAAACCCAGAGAATATGCAAGATGGGCAAGGGCATAATATCTACTTCACTCAAGACTGGTACACCCTGACTTCAGAACAATTAGCGAGTGAAGATCCAGATAATGAGGAACTGATAGCCAACCGTGAAAAGTGGTACACCGTCCTGCCAGCTAAGAATCAAGGGACTTACACCCTCACAGCCAACATTAATGGAGAAGAACAAACGGCTGTAGTACCTGCCGAATATATGCAATGGAATCCAGGCTACTCCTACACCTACATCTTCAAGGTGATGAAAGGAGGCGGCATCAAGTTCGACGTAGTACAGGTAGCCATCAAATACTGGGAGTCTATGCAATCCTCGGAATACCCGGTGTATAACTGGTGAGGCCAATGAGGCTAATAGGGCCAATGGGGCCAATGAGAAAAAAGAAAAAAAGATGACAAAGACAAACGACATAAAGAGCAAGGTGATGAGAATCATGAGGCCAATGGGGCTTATGAGGCTCATGGGGCTTATGGGCCTTATGGGGCTGATGGGGTTGATGGTCAGTTGCTCTGATGATGCTCCTGAGCAGAGGGGGAACAGACAGAAAGTGGAGTTGATACCTTATTATAATAATTATAAGGTGTCGGACGATGAGCAAGGCACTCGCGGTGAGCGCAACACCACTCTGTTCGGAAATGAAGATGGAGATGGACCTTTCATGACATACACAAAACTCTACCCCCAAGCCGACCCGTATTACTCGAAGATTCAGGTCTATATGACGACGGCAGACGATAGTAAGATTGCAACTCAGGGATCATTCTCCTACAGCGACATCACAAAGACATGGTCTTCAAATGTATGGGTACAAGCAGAAAAACAATATTACCTCTATGGATTCATGCCCATCTCAGCCGTCGAGAACGCGTCCCTCACACAAAAAGACGGCAGTTTTGCAAACCAAGCAGTCTTGAAACTCAATGGTCTTGATGCCGTCACACCGGCAGACGTGTGCATTGTAGTGGGTGTGAAAGGACAAGAAAGCTACACCGACATTGCTGAGTCAGGCATCGGAATTGGAGAATTCGGCTATTATGGAAACCAAAGCGATCAATACTACATCTGTCTATTGCTTGATCACCTCTATGCCTGCATCAATCTGGAATATTTGATTGGCACAGAATATAGTAAGCTGCGCTCCATCAAGTTGCGCAAGGTGGAGATTCATGCAGGAGCACCCAAGCATAATCTCACCATTACCATTGACAAGGCGGCATATCAAACAGCCTACAATGAGGCGGTTTTAGGAGGGACAACAAACCCGATTGACGTCCAACCCTTTACGGTGACCAATGATACAGAGACACAAGAAGCCAGCAGAACGGCTGTGGTATTTGACAAGACTGGTGAAGGTGAAGGGGTTATCCTGAAAACCGATTTGCCACAAAGCGTACCAGGTTACTTCACCCCCACGTTCCAGGACAAATTCATCATCAAATCAACCTACGACGTGTATGACAAGAAAGGCAACCTGATACGTGCTAATCAGGAATCCGTGAACACCATCAAGCTTAGTCCGGCCTATACGAACATACGAGGTAAGATTTACACGTTGAAATTCATCGTCGAGCCCACCTACCTCTATAAACTTTCGGAAGAAGACTTGGACAACCCGACGATAAAGGTGGGCAGTTAGAGGGTCTATGGGGCCTATGAGGCCTATTAGCCCAATAATTCAAAAGAACAAAAGAACAAAAGACAATGATAAAGAGCAAAGACATAATGATGATAATGAAGCTCATGAGCCCCATAAGGCCCATTAGCCCAATGAGACCAATGAGACTCATCGCGCTAATGGGGTTGATGGCGCTGATGGGGCTTCAGCCTGTGATGGCCCAAGAAGTTGCAACTTCCGATCCTATCGATCCAATCATCGTGAATGGTAACATCTACGGTGGAGGAAACAAGGGAAAGGTGAACGGAAATACCACCGTGACAGTGATGGCTGGTGACTTGAACAAGGTCTTCGGTGGTGCTCGCATGGCTCAGGTAGGCGGTCGCGCTTTTGTTAACATCGATGGTGAAAATGCTACCGACGATGCTGTCATCAACTATGTCTTTGGAGGAAACGATATTTCCGGAACCATCGGAACGGCAGCTGCTGTTCCTGAAGAATTAACGGAGGTTATTCCTGAACCAACAGAAGAACAATTAGCAGCAACAGAGACAACACCTGCAAAGACAAGAGAAGCATGGAGAAAAGATTATAAAACGGCACATCCAGACAAGAACGATGTTGACAACAACTGGAATGCCTTTGTACGCATTTCCTCCAAGATGGTTGCGGAAGCCAAGTATACCCAAGAGGAATGTGATGAATATAATGCAGAATTAGAGGGTGCTGTGTCAACTCAAGATATTAATCAAGAAACAGAAGATTATTATACAGAAGAAGAAGCTAATGCTTATAACGCCACATTACCTGGTGCTAAGACAACCGATGACATAAAGACCCCAGCTACAGTTGCAGCTGACAACAAAAAGATTTATATCGGTCAGCTTTTCGGTGGTGGTAATGGAGAATACACATACGAGAAAAAGCAAGGAACAACGAACACCTATGATGTCTATCGATTACCAAAAACAGATGGCGATGCAGCTCTCGCCACTATCACCACAGCCACAGGAAGTGCTACTTATAAGCCAGAATTGGACAAGACCTACCTGGAAATCTGTGGAGGCTCTATCGTCTATGCTTACGGTGGTGGTAACAATGCCACAGTGAGAGAAAACACAACCATCTGCGTAAACAACCCAAGTGACGTTGTCAATAGCATTACCCGTAATTACGCAAAAAATGAAACCAACACTACAGGAGAGTTGCTGACAAACAGCCGTTTCTTGAATGATATGGGCATCAATATCGGTCTCTCACAACCGAGTAGTGATAAGTTCCAAATTGGTCGTTTCTTCGGTGGCAATAACCAAGCAGAGATGTCCATCCGTCCTATTTGGAACCTGCTAGCTGGAAAAATTCGCAACCTATACAGCGGCGGAAACAAAGGCGCGATGACCCATACTGAAGGTCTGCTGTTGGAGATTCCAGCCATCTCAACTATTACTGTAGATAACGTCTATGGAGGTTGTCGTATGGCCGACATTCATCCGTTATTATCTGGAACACTTGACGGAGAATACACAGAGGTGAAAAATCCCGAGGATGTTCAATTGCACGATACAGAAGGCCATCAAATCTATAGTTTCCCTCCTGGTCTTGCAGCACGCGTATTGATTCGTGGCGGTGATATCAACAACGTCTATGGAGGAAACGATGTCACAGGAACAGTGTTTGGCGGTAATGCCGTGGGCATCTACACCAGCATTCGCGGTAATGTTTATGGAGGCGGTAACGGTTCGTACCCATATACAGACAATTACAATATAACACAACATAAACAGCTGAACGCCATCTATGGAGACCTCTACTATGGGGAGTACAACTCTGCAGAGGAATCCCTTAAGGCTCTGAACAACTATCGACCGAATACAGAACAAGTATCGCTCCGTTTGGTAGGTACAGATGCAGAGCATCCTACCATCATCGGAGGTTCCGTATATGTCGGAGGAAACAGTGCTACCTTGAAGACGGGAAAAACCAAACCTAAGGTAGAACTGAAAATCGGTTCTCATGTGATTGCAGACAACGTGTTCCTTGGTAACAATGGTGAGAACATGGTAGATGAAGAAATCTTGAAATACTATAAGGGAAGCGTAAGTTGGGATTCTGAAAATGAAAATGTTGTAGATATAACTGGCAATTCTGGTTATAAGTATAGTAACATTGATTTGACATCTACAACAAAAATCGGAGATAAGACACAAATGGATCTCTACATGGACGGTGTTATTCTTACTCTGGAACCAGATGTTGTCTTCGACACTGATCCTGCTCATGGAGGAAGCGATCCTAGCAATTATGAGCCATACTCCAGTTATTTCGGTTCCTTCTTCTGCGGTGGCAATGTTGGCAGTATGAGGTATAACGGTACCACCACTATTCGTTTCAACTACCCTGTCATCATCTACGATAAGTTGGTGGGTGGTTGTAATAAGGCATATATACCTGCAAAATCCAGTGATAACAATCAGCTATGTATCGCCTATGATGGCGGACTCTTGGGTAATGCAGGGAATAATCCAAAGTTGATGCTCAACCTCAGTGGTTTGAGACTCCAACCAAAGCGATGGAAGGTAAAAAGAAAGGGTGCAGATGGAGAAGATTATAACACCAAAATACTTGATGACGCAAATGGTAATGTCATTTATCTGGACAAAGATGACAACCCTGTGACTTCCCTCTACCAGCGTACGCTCGAATGGAATACCGTTGCAGAAGTAGCAGAAGTAATAGGCGGAGTAACAGAACTTGTTGTTAAAGAGGTAGCTCCTGTAACTTCTGGGACAGGTAATGCATCCCCTGATGATTTAGCTCGTCGTTTCACTGGCGGCAACATCTATGGCGGTTGCTATGAGAGCGGACATGTGAACGGTAATGTGGTTATCAATATCGATGGAAGTATTGTTGATCGCTATGGTGAACATGGTGTGTTCGACAGTGCGACACCAGACCCCAACGAGAACGCAGATATCCTATACGGACACGACAACTACACGATTACAACCCGTCGATCCGGTGTCATCCTCGACAAGCAAGGTATGGACGCGCTCGGAACATCGTTGAATGTGTTCGGTGGCGGCTATGGTGTAGACTCCGAAATATGGGGCAGCACCACGGTGAACCTGAACAAAGGCTATGTGTTCCAAATATTCGGTGGCGGTGAACAAGGTGCAATCGGTAAGGGAACACGCGATGAATACGGTATACTCGACTATCAACAGTCCAATTACGACCCAAAGTACAGTTGCACCATCAATGTGAACAGCGAAAAGGATTACCTTACATTTGAAGAGAATAAGAGAGAAGAGCAGTTAGCAGAGTGTGAATTCATCTATGGTGGCGGCTTCGAAGGTCTGATTATGGGCGACACCCGCATCAACTTAGGTAATGGTTATATCTTCAATACCTTTGCCGGCAGCTGCTATGCCGACATCCTCGGTCACACAGAGACATACGTCGGAGAATGGATTGACGTCAATGGCCAGCAAAGAAGCGGTTTCCCATGGGTACGTGACAGGATATATGGAGGCAACGACTTAGGTGGAAGAATCATCAATTCAAAAAGCTTCGTAGATCGTGTTCGCAACAACACGGTGCTAAGCCAAGTATATGGAAAACAAGTCTCGAATGCCGAGACCACTTATCCCGTTTTGAACGCTAATGCCTATATGGAATATACACAGGGACATATTGTAGGCATCTTCGGTGGTCACTATGGAGACTACGACTACACTGGCGAATATCAAAGTTATACAAGTAAACCCTACCTCAAGAATGCGTTTGTAAACTTCAGACCAAACAATACAAGTGACAACTTTGTTAAAGAAGTGTTCGGAGGATCGCAAGGAGGTCCATCTGATCCCGACAGAGACAAGATGCAGGATCAGAGCTATGTGCTGATTGACATACCAACCAAAGTGGAGAACTTCAAGGATATGAGAGTCTTCGGAGGAGGTGATTTCTGTGGCATTGGTATGGGCATAGCTCGTAACGAGGCTGAGGCAAACGCTGACCTTGTAACGGCATCAGCAGTGATTGATTTGATTAACGGTCATATCGATGCTGCTTATGGCGGTAGTTTCAATGAAGGCATCACTCGCCGTACCATTGTCAACGTACCCGAGGAATCAACCATCAATATCAAGAACATCTTCGGTGGTGCGTATGGTATAGAGGTACTTCCTCCATGCGATGTGTATGAGTCCAACGTAAACTATTGGAGTGAGAAAGCCCGCCTCACAGGTGCCATCTATGGCGGTAACAACAACCAACGTCGCACGCTCTACACCCATGTAAACATCCATGCACCAGTATGGTCGAATAAGGAATCAAACTTCCTGGGAAAAGTCTATGGAGCAGGAAAGGGAGAATCCACCTGGTCGGAATATACAGAAGTGAATCTGCATGAAAACGCCAAGGTCTATGAAGCCTATGGTGGTGGTGAGATGGGACATGTGCTCAATGCCGAAAGTGTACAGGAATACATGGAATTATTCAGTAATGAGCCAACGGAAAATGATGCACGTGATGGAGGCGAAATGTATAAGCTCATCAAAGATTCTGGCTGGGCAGCTCGATGGGGCACTTGGGCGAACGCATGGAAGGATGCCTGGACATTGGGCGATTACTACACTCCTGATAATAATGATAATATCGCCTATGCAGACAACCCCTATACCAACCTCAGTAATTCTTTGGTAAGTATAGCAGAAATGGACGAACGTGATCACACCGATCCTAAAAACAAGGAAATTAACAGAAACAAGTACAACACCAACGTCCTCATTCACAAAGGAGCTACAATAGAAGGTTATGCATACGGTGGAGGTTGGGGCAGTGAAAAAGTTGCCAAAAGCGGTGATGTCTATGGTACCACTTATATCGCCCTGCTTGGTGGAATTGTGGAGAAAGACATCTATGCTGCTGGCACGTCAGGAAATGTTGACAATCTCTTTGGAGCAGAAACTTTCATCGCAAGTGCTAATGCCTACATCAAGGGCGGATCTGTTCGTAACGTCTATGGAGGTGGTTGGAAAGGCTCTGTAGGCTATCATCCAAGCATAACGGAAAAAGTAAATGGGAAAGACTCTACCTTTATTTACGCAGGTCTTACCACCAATGACATCCTTGGTGAGACCCATGTTGTAATCGGACGTGCGGAACAAGATATCAGGACCGACAGTTTAAGCCGTTTAGCAGCTTTAGGAGAAACAGACGTATTTCCATCGACTGTCTATTACGGTCGTCCTTCCATCCAGCGTAATGTTTATGGAGGAGGTGAAGGTGGAGCCGTTTATGGTACGGCTAACCTGACCATCCGCAACGGATATGTCGGTTACCGATATGACGAAACAGCAACAGATGATCCAACAACTCCAAATTTCAACGAGCAATATATAGAGGAGTTGTCGGATAACGGTAGCAGCATCGATTTGGCGGGTAATGCCTTCGGAGGCGGTTACGTGACCAACAGTTACGTAGATGCTACAAGTGTAAAGATGTATGGAGGTGTTCTCAGAGGCAGCCTTTACGGAGGTGGTGAGATTGGTCCGGTAGGACGCGGAACCCTGGAAACATCGTTCATCCCCAGTGGAGGAATCAAGACCATTGAGGTGGAAGGTTATAAGGCAACCATTTACAAGCCAGGTGCGACCCATGTCTATATGTATGGAGGTCACGTGATGCGTGATGTATTCGGTGGCGGTCGCGGTTATAGCAGCTGGGGCAACGATGGCTACCGTTACGATTCCGACCGAATCGGAAAGGACCTCAGCGCCAAAGGCTATGTCTTCGGTACCACTGATGTCAACATCCATTATGGAGAAGTGGGCACGGAAGCTGGTGTAGCTTTAGGCTATGGTAATGTGTTCGGTGGCGGTAATGCTGGATTCGTATTCGGTGCAGGTACCAAAGCAACAGATACAAGCAATAACAAGACCATTGGTTATTACTATGACAACGATAACCATCTCACTGAGGACTGCCGCGTAGAAGTCAAAACCTTTGGAGTGGCAAAAAACACATGCAGCTTCGACTATACATTCTCAGTAGGCGAAGCCATCTCTGAGGAAGTTAGAGAGAAACTGATCTCAACCTCTGATTATGAGACAAATTATAAAAACAAAATAACCGGCAACAGGGTCACAACGAGTTTCACAGCCAACCTCACCTACAATAAGGGCGAGTTCGTTCACAATCGCGTTCTGAATACCATGCCGTTCTACGACGGCACGGGAGGCACCGAAGGTAGATGGCTTGACATTGACCAGTCGGGTGTCACCATTCATAACAGTGTGTTTGCCGGTGGAAACGTGATGACAGGTTCGAACGAAGTATTTGCCTACTCCAAGACAGTCTTCGGAAATGCTACAGCAGCCATTGTCGATGTCTATAGTCGTGATATGACAAGTATCGGAGGTGACGGTGTGGGTGGATTGTATGGTGACGGAAACATTACTTACGTGGACGGTTACCGTGAGCTGAACATCTCAAACTACGGCACAGACTACTTCTCCCTGCCAGGCCAACTTAATCTCAGCAATCAAGAAGACCTTGACAAATTCAATGCCCTAACCCCACGTCAGAAAGATTTCTATATAACGAAGTATCAGTTAGTTTCAGATAATGTTTCATATACAATAGACGGTAACCCTGTTGTTTACAAGAAGGGCGACATCATTACAGCGAAAGATTATGAAAAACTGAACGAGATTGATCAAACCCATGCAAGCGATTGGGTAGCCAAACACTCGGTTATCAACGAAGGTCGCTATATCAACACCATCCAGCGTGCCGACTTCTGCGGTATCAAGGGTAGCCGTCTCGTATTGCGAGGAGCAATCGACCGAGCTCAAGATAAGAACGAAGCCGACTACACCCTTTACACCATCAACCGTGTGAAGGAACTGTCGCTCAATCAGAATAATGTTCTGGAAAAACATGGATGTTATTTCGGAATCTATAATTCCGTGAAGCTTTTAGGAGCCATCACTTCCGATGTACCATTCTATGTGGATAACGCATATGAACAAGTGATGAAGTATGATGCCATCCGTAAGACTGATAGTGACAAAGACGAAGACCGAGAAACAGTTAACGGAAAAGGCTATGGAACAGCCACCTATTGGGATTGGAAGCAAGCCAAACTCGATATTCGTAACCGTAACAATGGTTCCTCTCCGAACAAGATTGCCTTGGCTTCGGGTGTCTATCTTGAACTCGTTGAAGGCTTTAACGGAACCGAAAAGATTTACGGTCCGATTACCGGTGTCGTGGAACTAGACCTGCTCAACGTCACCCCAGGCGAAGGTGGTGGATATGTCTATGCAAAGAACATCCACGGAGCACCAAGCTACGATCCTGCCAAGCGCATAGCATCTGTACTCTCCGATGCCAATCAGGGACTGATTACCAACAGGGCATATAGTTATGCTACCGCCGTAAGCGCAGACAAGATGCAGACTTCGGGTAACTTCATCAACTCGAGAAAACGAATCATCGACGACTGCTACCCCATGTCACATTCGTATGTAGGTCCTTACAATAACCCAGAAACCCCAGCCCACTATTGGTATATCCGAGGTGAGTTCTTCGTCTATGAGCAGCTTGTTTCAGCCTACACTGGCGGAGCCGATGCCTACAGTACCGAGATCAGCATTCCACTTACCCTTTCTGCACAAGGCAACGGACGTCTGCGTCTGATGAATGTGCTGCCGGGACTCTATGCCGACCCGACTGGCATGAACTATCATTATGATCCTGATGATGAGGATGCATGCAGTTCCGACAGTATCAGCATCATCTATGAGAATGCTGTGAAGAAATATGGTCAGAACGATCCAATCAGCTATTGGGACTGGTACATGGCAAACAATGCCGACCGTAGCAAGTTTATCCTCCAGACCTACAACTGTCGTGAGCAGGTGACTTATAATAACACAACCTACTATCCTGGTCAGGGTATCAGCTATACGGTTTACAATCAACTCCCTACCAATATCTATGTATGTAAAGAATCGTTCACTATAGGTGAACATGAATACATAGAGGGAGACCAAATCAGCGATACCGATTATGATGCATTAGAAGATAACAAGAGCAAGTTCGTACCGTTCAAGTCCTACTACTTCAACCCAACCAATGTTGTCTCGAACGACAGTGCATACGTGCTGACGCTCGACCTCAGCAATCCTAACATGTGGAACGACTACTATACCGTTAATGTCGATGATGATGCGAACTTAGGTGCATACGGGACATTGTGGGATACACGGAAATTCAATGAAGAACTGGCTAAGATAACTAGTGAAGACGAAAAGAAAGCCTTTATTGATAAATTCCTCAAGAGTGCTACCTTCAAATGTACTCAACCAGGAACCTACGGACAGTATTCATTCAACGAAGGGGCTATCATCTCTAAGACTGTATATGACATGCAGACAGAGGCTGTAGTGAACGGCACTCAAGCTACTCAAGCGACCTTCGTAGATGCATACGTAGCTTCAAGGGACGAAATGGTTATCAACGATCATCACTACACGAAGAATTCGCCAATTGCTCCAGGCGACATTAGTTCTATTCCAGATGCGCTGGTTGACTCTTGTAAGGCTTATATCTGTGTCAGCACTGTCATGGTGGGAAACAAAGACTACCGTGTGCTCAACGAAGTTATCAGCAAGTATGAATACGATCATTTACCGGAAAATTACAACAATGTCACAATAAAGAGCAACTTCCAGCCAGCTTACTATTGTACTGGAGATGGTTCGTGGGGAGGTATATACTATGAGGCAAACAAAAACTACAGCGGAGTGGACTACTGCAAGGTATTGCCAAGTGAGCGTCAACACTTCACATACAATTACGACGCCCTCGACCTGCTGGTAACCGACTATGCCCCCTATTACGTAAAGACCAATGGCGTATTCGATCCTGCCGCTTCCTTGGATGCCTTGAAAGCCTTCGTCGAGAATGGAGGCACTGCCCACAATTCACAGGTAAGCCAATTCAATGGTACACTGGCACAACCTCGCTATTCAGTTTCCATTCCTATCGACTACACCGCTACCTTCAACGGCACAGGCTTCAACGGTAAACATACTTTCGTTTTGAAGAAACCAGGGGATGAGACTTCGGATATCAATGTGACAGAGAACACTAAACTGACAAGCGATCAATTTGAACGTCTGCCAAACGACCGACTCAACTATGCAGCGTTCAGTGTGACCGAGGACAACAAAGACACTGACGGCAAATATTATGTTTACATCGTAAAGAACACCTTCGACCAAGGAGGTGAAATGTATAATGCAGGTATGGTTCTTAAGAAGGATGAGTATGACAAGCTTGGCGGTTCAAGCAGCTCATATCTCGATAAAATAACCATTACAAGTGGTCAACGAAACGATAACATGGAGAACGGTAAAAACATGCCATTCTTCTATTGCTTCGTACAAGACGATAAAGATGGAAATAACCAAGAATCTTATACCGTTGGTACAAAAGACGGTAATATCGATGGTTTGACGACTCCTTCATTCCAGGATCTTAATAATGTTACATACGGAATAGGCACGACTGAGAATCATACTGTTCCTCAGGGAACCATACTCGACTACAATAACTTCAGCAAGATACCGAACTATCAGGAAGGATTCGAAGTGAAGGGTGAGATACCTGTTGAGGAAGCTACACTCTATGTGCCAGTCAAGGCCTCGATTGAAGACTTGCAGAAAGACCGCTACGTCACTGTCATCTATGAGTACACCTACACAGAGAGCGACAACAAGGGACTGAGCTACGAGACACGTGTAGAAAAACATATCATCAACCTGCGTATCAAGTTCGAGAGCGGCGCACCACATATCGGACCTATCAATGATCCAAACCTCGTACTGCCACTCGAAGCAGTCAACATCGAAGCACCGTTTGTTGAGGAAGGTGCCTTCCCAGTCCTCTCGAGCGGTTGGCAGATCTTTGCTTCTGAGGAAGAAGCTAAGAAGCACATCAACGGACGTGAGTTTGCCAACAACTCAGAGCCAGTGTACTACTACCAGAACAACTACCACGTTGCCTATTACGCAGAGACCCATATGGGCCGCACCTTCTCTAACCCTGTACGCGTGACGGTAGGCAACTACCATCGCATGGCCGATGTCATCAACGATGCACACCACATGTATATCAACCACAAAGACATTGGTACGGATCCAGATCCTAAGATCTATATCGACAATCGTACGGTAGGTACAAAGGGAACGGGCGAAGAAGAGCGTTCATACAACGAACTGGATGCCATGCAGGATATGTGGACCATTGTAAATGGTACGTTTGGTGGTAATCCGACTGGCACGAATACAGGAACTTACTACAAACGCGACATCACAGGAGCAAAGGGACTTGACTTTATTCTCCAGAGCGAAGTCAACACCACCCTCAACAACTGGACGCCGATCGGCGATGAAACAACTTGCTTCCAGGGTCGATTCCACGGTAACGGTAACACCATCAAGGGTCTGAACAACTCATTGTTCGGCAAACTCTGCGGTGATGTCTATAACACCGGTGTGATGGGTAGCTTCGCTAGTGGCGGTATTGCCAATAGTGGTGAAGGACGTATTGAGAACTGCTGGGCATCAAGTACAGCCGCAACAGGAAAGGCAGTTATCGGTGATCCTTCGGGAACTACTGTCATCAACAGCTACTATCCAAGCGAGGACAACTTTGTAGCACACTCTTCAGGTGTAGATATCAAACCTCGTGGATTGACCGACTTCGTCAATGGTGCCGTAGCTTACGACCTCAACCGGTATTACTTAGAGGCACGTTACCGTCTGTTCAAGGAAGAGGCAGGCGACTATGATAACTACCTCTATTACCGACTGCCAGACGGTACTCTCAAACAAGAACTGACTACCGACAAGAACGGTGTCAAGCCATCGGGAGAGGGATATATCGAGACCTATGGACCAAAGCTCTATAATGTCAAATACAATGAAGCAGATTATGCAAGGTTCACTGATAATCATTGGAGCTATGTAGAGAATTACTATGCAGATGGTGACTTCCGCTTCTCAGATGGTCTCAAGCCACATACTGCCGACATGCGACTGAATCAAAAACAAGGATATGTTCCTATCTATCCTGACGATTACATCTTCTTCGGTCAGAAGCTGACTTACGACCTCTTGAAAGACGATCAGAACATGACAATCTCACACGTCAGTCATCCACAGGCTGTAGCCAAGAGTCACAGCACAGGCAGCAACGACCTAGTGGACAACAGCAAGCACGGACTCCTCATCAATGACGCCAACGACAAGAGTGAGAACCGCCTCTACCGAGCACCGGCTTACTTCCGAAACGGCACACCAGGTCGGAGTGTTCTGTTCAATGCACATGCCGTCTTCACCGACAGCTATAAGATAAACGACGAGACGGTTGTACGACCACACCAGAACCTGACAGCTATCGACTTCACGGGCGGTAATGGTGACACCCATGGTTATCAAGGTGTGGTTGCAGGTATCGCCAGCGATTACAAGAACCGTGAAAACGGTTATAAACCGCTACTCGACTTCGAGCGACTGGATGGATTCACAACCAACGGTATCACTAAGAATCTGCTGGCCTACACGCCAACAGCCGACAAGCCGAATACAAAGAACACACAGACCAACAATGTACTGAACCACTACTTCAGCGATCAGGCATACGCAGAGTTGAATACCACAGTCATACGTCCAGAGTATCATGCTGTGGCAAGACAGACGAAAGATGTGCGCGGACATATCGTACAGCAGGATGCATTACCTGACAACTATGTGGACGGATCTGAAACCAGCTATAACTACACTGCCCTGACAGATCACTTCCTGGTGGACAAGCAGGACTTCAACGCACCTATCAGCTATACATTTGACGTAGATAAGCGTATGTGGTATCAGCGTACACCTGACAACTATGCAGAGACGGTATGGGACGAAGACACACGTACGACCACAGGTTGGGAAGGTGTGAGCATCCCATTCGAGGCAGAAATTGTCACAACAGACCAGAAGGGTGAAATCACGCACTTCTACAGGAAGGACACCTCTGGCAAGTATGAGGATGACTACAACACAGGTCACGAGTACTGGCTGCGTGGATTCGAGGGAGTGGATAAAGACGATGCAGCTACAACCGACATCATCGAGGCCACATTCTTGGCTCCGCTCAAGAACACATCATCAGGCAAGAAGACCGACGAGAACACCTTCCTCTGGTATTACTATTACACGCAGAATGAGTGGAATGACCATAATGAAGACACGTACAAAGAGTACTACAAGACCAGCCGTGAATATCCAGACTATCCACGTCTGACAAAGGGTACACCTTATATTATTGCATTCCCAAGCGAGCAGTACTACGAGTTCGATCTCAGCGGTCAGTTCAAACCGGAATACACCCATAACGACAATAATCCGTTATGGACAGACCCGGCTACGAAGATCAATCGTCAGACCATCACCTTCGCATCGGCAGCCTCAACAGCAGAAAAACCTGTCGTTATCCAGGTGAGCGATTCTGAGACGAACGGAATAGACAACGGCGGCTACACCTTCATGCCAAGCTACCTGAACGATACATACTCAAGTAATGATGCCAACACCTTCGTGCTCAACAACAACGGTAGCAGCTTCGATTGGGTAGATGTGGACGGCGAAGTAACATCTGTAGTCAGAACAGCCTTCCGCCCATACTTCAAGAAGACAACCACCGGAGGTGCGCCACGCCGCATCGTCATCAACGGAGGCAGCAATACAATCCAACCTGATATCGAGGAACATCATGGAAGCAACAGCGATGAAGACGGAGGTCTTAAGATATCAGTCGATGGTCGCGAAATCGTGGTAGAATCAACCCTCCGCGGTAATGCACCAGTACGCATCAGCACGACCAGCGGTATCACCATCAGGGCATTCATGATTGAGCCGGGACAGATTGTACGCACCCCAGTCAACATGACCGGAGTTTACATCGTCAACCGCAAGAAGTTGCTGGTGAAGTAAAGTTGAGAGTTGAGAGTTGAAAGTTGAGAGTTGAAAGTTGAGAGTTGAAAGTTGAGAGTTGAAAGAAAAAAGATATGATACGAAGGCCTACCACACACAGGATGGATCGCCGCAGCAACTATAAGAACTACGAGCTGCCAGGCATCTATCACATCACCCTCAAGGCAGCGGAAGCGCTCCGCTCCCCCTTCGGAAAAGTGGTAGGAAAGATTGACAAACCCGACGGGGATTCTGAAGCGCCAAGTGTGGCGCTCACACCCGTCGGAGAAATGGTAGAGCAAGAGCTGCTACACAGCATCAGCGCCCACTACCCCATGGTCGAGGTACAAGACCATATCATCATGCCCGAACACATGCACTTCATCGTGCAGGTAAAGCGGCGCATCATGAATCGCGCGGGCCGCAGTGCCCATCTAGGCATGATTATCGCGGGGTATAAGCTGGGATGCAACCACCGTTGGTGGAAAATGACAGGGCAACAAATGATGAGAGAAGAACCAGCGGCGGAACCGCTGGATACCCGAGGGGTTGGTGCTAGGCGGTTTCGCCGCCAAGGGCCCCATCACATCGCCACCCTACCCTCCCTCTTCTCCGAAGGCTACTGCGATGTGATGCCGATTGATGAGGCGCAGCTGGAGCAGCAACGCGCCTATATCAAGGGCAACCCACGGAGCCGCCTTATGCGCACCAGCAACCGCGCATGGCTGCAGCCACAGCGAGGAGGCATCAACACCGCCCTCAAGCTCTCAGCCCTCAAGGGCTACCTGCTGCGCGAATGCGCTCCGTCGCAGCTCACGCCCGAAACCCTCGCTGCCCTGCAGCACAATCTGCTTCTCGCAGACGGGCAGATTGCCTGCGACAGCTACGGCAATCGCAAGCTGCTGAGCCAGCAATGCCTGCCGGTGGTATGCCACCGCAAGGATGCGAGGCGGCTTGCCCAACAGCAGGAGCGATGCCTTGATGCCGCAAAGGCAGGAGCCGTACTCGTATCGCCCCGCATCGCTAAAGGCGAACAGGCCATCATCGACGAAGCCGTTAATCACGGTTACCCCGTGATTCTCATCGCAGATAACGGCTTCCCAGAGGTGTTCCACCCCTCGGCAGAGCGCATCGAGCGCTGTGCAAATGGCCAGCTACTCCTCGTCACTCCGTGGGAGTACCACTACCGCCTCAAAGACGAAGGCATCACAGTTGCGGAATGCAAGACGATGAACTGCTTGGCTCAAGCCCTCTGCCGCACCGCTGATGACTGGTGGAAGCGATAGCGCCCAACAGCGCTGGGCGGTTTCCCACGGTTCTGCCGCTGAGATCAAAGCGATTTGGCAAGGTGTTGGCAAGGTGATGGCAAGGTGTTGGCAAGGAGATGGCAAGGTGTTGGCATACTCTAAGCATACTCATGAGTAAGCCTAGAAGCAGCCTAGAGTATGGCTAGGAGCAGCCTAGAGCGAGCCTAGAGTAAGCCTAGAGCGAGCCTAGAGTATGGCAAGAGAGGTAAGAGGTGAGAGGTGAAGGCCCCATAGGCCCAATAAGTCCAATAGGCCCATAAGCCCATAAGCCCAATAGGCCCCAAAACAAGAATTAAATGACACAATATATGATGAAAGATATGAAATTAGAGAAGATGAATAATGTAGTAAAAACTAACATGACAAACGACATGATGAAGAAAGATATGATACTACATACAAGGAACGAAGAGCAGTGCGCCTTAGGGCGTACTCAAGTGCGCCTTAAGGCGTACTGCAGTGCGCCTTGGGGCGTACTGCACGTTTTCCTCCTTCTACTGATGATGACGGTGGGAGTGAATGGTGCGTGGGGACAGACTGACTATTCGGGAGTATACTTTATTGGTAGTAGGGATTATAATGCTAACAATACAAACACAAATTATTATCTGTGTCCCACAGAAGGCTGGTATTATTACAACCCCAATTCTCCGTATTATACTGACACTCCTATCGATGCTAATGATCAGATGCCATTCATGACCACTTACCAGTGCAGGAATAGTGAAAACGATTATAATGAAAAAAACGCTGTTTGGGTGATTGAAAAGGCTCCTGAACCCAATTCAGGCTACTACTATATCAAGCGTGCCATTGATGGACAATACCTGACTTACAATAAGGCAATGGAAAATGGTAGTAATAAGGGACGTATGCGTGTTCACCTCCAAAAAACAGCGGACGGCGACAATGCGTTGTTCCAAATAACAAACATCCCAGATAGAGATTATTTTGACATTATAACAAAAAATGCTGGTCCAGATAACAATAACAGAAAATACATGAACATTACTGGCGCCCAGGGAGGATATTCTGGTAATCAGCCTTCTCTTCAGGCTACGAATGTAAGGGCGGATGGTCCTAAAATCAATGGTACTGCTATAGATGTGGGTGGAACCGTTGGCCTTTGGACTTCTGGAAGTTCCGGAAATAATGGTGATGCTAATAGTAAATGGTATCTTGAGCGTACCCTCCTTGACGCTCCTACCGTCAACAGTGTAAATCCTACAACCAGCAAAGTCACCGTTAACGTTAATGATGTTTTACCAGAAGGATGTACCATTCGTTATACCGTTTCTACCAATGGCAGTGAACCAGAAGACCCAACAGCTAACGGTGATATAATGCCAGCTAACGGTTACTATGTAGAGGAGACTTGTATTATCAAGGTTGCCGTAGAATATAATGGGGTATTAGTGACCAAAGTTGCTAAAGCCACACTTGATCCCAGCTTTATCAATGTACATGTTCTTACTACGAACTGCGACAACACCGTGACCCTATCCAGCAATATTCATTCTGCACATATTCGCTATAACATTACTACTGATAATACAGACCCAACCTCCCCCACCACATCGACTGGCACACTGTATGACGGTTATCCCCTCACCCTCAACGTAGGTGACAAACTGAAAGCCATCGCCTATACATCAACATTGACTTCGGAAGTATCTGCAGTATATACTTACGCCAAAGTTTATACAGATGCACCTACGATTACCTATACTTCCTCAGCCATCACCATCACTGGCGAGGCTGGGAGCACCATTTATTATACGGCCAATGGAACCGATCCAGAAATCGAAGCTTCGGGTGTAACCAGTGGAAGTAGCCCTATAGAAATTGCTTATAATGGCACAGATGAAGTAGAAATACGTGCCATCGCTAAGTCCGGTACGTTAGAGGCTTCGTGTGTCACCCATTTGGTAACCTTGACATCTCCTACGGTAGTCATGAGTAATGATAACTGCAATGAGACTTCACCACAAACCAATGTGCTAACCATCACTGGACCTGATGACGGACGTACTTTCTGGTATGCAATAACTCCAAGCAATAACGATGCAGGACATACAGCCAGCGCAGCTCCCGACCCAACGGCCACGCCCAATCCCTACAGGCAGTACACCTTAGGCACTCCAGTCAGCATTAATGACATCGCAGATGGCAACACAACACATTACACCGTCCATGCATACGCTATGGATGCAGCAGGAGACCGCTCATCCATTGTGTCAAGCAACTGGGAGATGAAAACTGCAGGAAAACCCACCCTGACAGAGCCAGTAGGCTCCAGCCCTTTGTTGGGTATCAGCGGAGGAGTCGAGGGGGATAACGCTATCGTCCATTGGTTAGATAATAAAGGAACTGTAGAAACGACTGATGACATCTCGGGCAGTAAAACACTTACTCTTGATGCCCATGGCGATGGGCAATTTAATATCAATAGTGAAGAGGCAGTTGGCACCTTGACCGTCACCTTCCAGCATGGAAACTGGCAACCCTCTTGTGGAGTCGAATACGAGATACCAGGTGCCCCTGCAACTCCTACTTATAGCCAAGATGCATACAACCATCTTAGTCTGGTTTGCGCCACTGATATGGCCGTGATTCACTATACGTATACTACTGACGGCACAGATCCAGCAGTTCCTACCATTGAAAGTGAAACCTATACTTCAGGGTGTCTTAACAATATCGCTCCTGGTACTAAAATCCGTGCCATCGCCGTGAAGGGATTCCGCACATCTGGCGTAATGAATTACACTTTCCAAAAAGAACATGCCGACCCACCACAGTTCTTTGTGGAAGGTTCAAAAGTTGTCATTTCAGTTCCTGGTCATAATGATGCAGTAATTCGATATACTTACACAACAAGTGGCAATAACACAGACATTCCTGATGCCCCAGATGATGCTACAACCACATCCACTTTGTATGAAGCGGGCGAAGAAGGGTTAACTTTAACAGGAATCACCATATTCAGTGCCATTGCCATTTACGATGGACTACAAGCATCGTACCCAGTGCAGGCGTTAACACGAGAAGGTTATAGTATCAACAATGGTTCTGAACTCAGCAAACTGGCAACTCATACTGGCAGCTATTTCTTCATTTACTCAGACATAACCGCTCCCAGCAATTATAGTACAGTTGAGAATTTCACAGGTGTTATTGAAGGAAATGGTCATACGATTACAGGTCTTACGAAGCCATTGATTAACAACGCCAATGGAGCTGTTATTCATGATGTGATATTAGACAATGTCCAAATAGACATTGAAACCAGTAGTACGAATGTTGGTGCTTTCGCACAAAATGCCACGGGCGATGCACGTATCTACAATTGCGGCATCTTAGGTAAAATCGTTGAAACCACTGATGTGCAAACCAATACCATCACTCAAACCTATAGCAGTGAAATCAGCGGTACTAATTACGTCGGAGGTATTGTAGGTAATCTTAGTGGGAATGCCCGTGTCATCAATTGCTTCAGCTATGCCAATATCACGGGAGGTGATTATCGAGGCGGTATTGTAGGATACAATAGTGTCGAAACCAAAAGCAATCAAATTGCAACTGGTGGAACGATGGTGATGAACTGTATGTTCTATGGTGACATCAACACTGAGAACACCCCCACCCAGATAGCCCCTATTTATTGTGGAGAAATCATTACCAATGTTTATACCAATGGCACTAATACAGGACTGAACAGCTATAACTACTTCCGGTATAACCAACCCTACATTTCAAGTATCACTACCTACAACTGTGCCCTTGGTGCGCAGGACCGCTATCTGACTCGCTTTGAGTTTTATCGCTTGACACTGAACTCCACACGCGATTTGGCAGCATGGTATGTCACAGGCGATGCAACTGCTAAGAACCTCATCGCCAAATGGGTACTCGACAAGAATATTGCGCCCTACCCCATCCTGAAAGACCCTGGATACTATCCATCTATCATCAACCCTGATGCAGAGCATGCTGTAGCGATTGATGCTGACAACGCACACCGTAACGAAGGGCGCAAATTGGGAAGTCTGACGGTAAAGATACAGATGGGCAATGGAGCACAATTCAATCATCCCGATGGAGCTTCTATCCGGAACACTAATGCTCAAGGTGTAGCTACCATTACACGTAATATCACAGATAAAGATACAGCCAATTTCAACTTCAACTACAAGAAAATACAATTGCCTTATTACAACGAAGTTGGTACAGGGAATTATACCAAAGCTTCAACCACAGATCAAACAGGTCGTGTAGTGACAGGTTGGAAGATTGTTGAGATAAACGGTAGCACAGAAGGAACAGGAGATTTCTCCACTACAGGAAGCGATGTCGTATTCGGCGAGGATGGCAGTATTAGCAGTACTCCTTTTAACTATGTGGATCGTACCAGCACGAATAAGGACCTATATAGCCAAAGTAAACGTGTATTCAATCAAGGTGCCTATTGGGAAGTACCCGACGGAGTGACATCCATCACCATCGAGCCTTATTGGGCAAAAGCCGCTTATCTTAGCGATCCTACATACGACATCACTTATGCGGTAAATGGATTATCCGAGAAATCGGTTAGTGCAGTAGGCAACCGTCCTACCACGAACAATCATCCTCGCCTCGGTACCCAAACGATTAACACAACCTTCGGAGCGGCATTGACAGAGTTAGCTGCAGCAGATGCCGATGACACACATTCTGTTTACGACTATGCGGTCGTATTGGTGGGTAATTATCATAAATGTTTTAGCACCACCTCACCCACAGGTGCCAACCTCAAACCAGTATCCGTCATGAGTGCTGACTTTGATGATGATTGCGAACCGGACTATACATTCTTTTACCAACACACAATGCGCGTTGTTGTTGCCCCATTACGCTTTGATTTCATAAACCTGCCTGGCGTAGGTATGATGCAGAAACCAAATGGTTCCGTCTACAACCCAGAGCCAGGTATTTTCCGACCTAAACACTGGTTTGAAATCACCAATACGGTTCTAATTCACTTTAATCAGTTTGAATATGCCGATACCCAGAATGGAGGAAAGGCCGTTATGTCTCCTACAATCCTACAGGGAGGCATCTATGAGCAGTTTATCTCCGCACGTAACAGTGATGCAAAGAACATACAATACTTACTGATAGGTGGTAACACATGGTTCAAGAACTTTGCAAACGGCTGTCACACCGGAGGCGACCTAAACACTCCAAAGGCACCTATCAACGTAGCAGGTGGAGATTTTGAGAACTTCTACCTTAGCGGAATTTATCGACCGCAATGGGGTGGTAATAATGATAATGCTGAGTGTTATATTGATGGTGGTAGGTTTAAAGAAGTTGCAGGTGCTGGCATGCAGATTATTAAAGGCTCTGTCACATGGGTCATCAACGGAGCAGATATTGATGAGTTTTACGGCGGTGGTATCAACGATGCAAAACCAATTCAAGGAAATATCTACACTAAAATCAGCAACAGCTATGTCCGTCAGTTCTGCGGCGGTCCTAAGTTTGGTAATATGCAACAGAACAAGACGGTTACTACCATCGCCTCCAATTGTCATTTCGGTGACTTCTACGGTGCCAGCTATGGTGGTACTTCTTTATACCGTTTAGGCTGTGAAGATGTAACTACACACGCTGATGCACCAAATACTACTACCACGACATGGAATAATTGGGCAACGGGAACAGGCACCAATGGTGCCCATTATTCCCGAGGCTACGAGACGACACACCACTCCAATGTAGGAACTGGTAGTGATGAAACAGTAAACGCGATTTCCACGGGTTATGACTATGAGTACACGTTCTTTTCAGGAGGAGCCAATCAGAGTAACAATTATAAGGTGGCACGTTTTTATGTCGATTATGCCTCATTATCTTTGGCCCGGACTCATAATGTAACATCCACACTTAATAATTGTTTCATTGTAAAAGACTGGGCAGATCCCGACAACGATGAGATAAGGTCAAATGGAAGTGTATTCGGCGGTGGCAACCGAGGTTTTGTGGATGGTGACGTTGAAACAACCATCAATGATTGCATAATTGAAGGTGATGTATTTGGAGCTGGTTATAAAGCCAGTGCACCGACTGTTGATGTAATGGATAAGACTGGTTTCCTGGTAGCACCACAATATAACAATGATGCAGGTGTGTTTAATGACGAACAGGTTAAAACCGCTGTATCAGTCCAATATACCTGGAAACATGCTGCAAGCGTCAGTACAGGCAATGAATTTGACGAAACTGGCGGTCATTTCATTCTTACAACAGCCAATTTGGATGTTCTTGGAACCATAGACGGTAATGCTAAGCTCACCATTAATGGTAAGACGAAGGTGGGAGGAAATGTGTATGGTGGTGGTGCAGAGTCGGACGTGACAAATGCAACCGAAGTGACTATCAATGGCGGTACTATCGGTACAGTTGACGAAGAAGGTCTTCATGGTGGCAACGTCTATGGTGGTGGTAAGGGTGCTGCAGACACATATGAATGCGAGAAAGCCATGGTTGGAACTAATGGCGCTGGCGCAAATGAGAATGATCCCGCATATCTATTGGGTAACACGAGTGTCACCATCAGCAATGGTACAGTGAATGGTAACGTGTATGGTGGTGGAGAGGTAGGCCGAGTGGAAAGGAATACAACAGTGACGATTGGACTTGAGGATGGAACAGGTAAACCCGTTATCGAAGGTAGTGTATTCGGTGGCGGTGCAGGTGTGAAGACTCATGGCTATTCCGCTCTGGTACGTGGTAACCCAACCGTCATTGTGCAGGGTAATGCCTGGGTGAAACATAGTGTGTATGGCGGTGGCGAAATTGCTTCGGTAGCCAGATATCAAGTACCCAGAACTCAAGAAGAAGTCGAAGCCGCTATAGCAGCAGGATATACAGATGCTGTAATAGATATGCCATTCACATTGGCAAACAACACGAGTGGTAATTGTAGCGTCACAATACGAGGCAATGCCGTCATCGGTCCAAACGACTTGGCAATGCCTGCCTTCACAGGACATGTCTTTGGTGGCGGTAAGGGAATCTTGCCTCAGTATTATCCTGGAACTATCACAGATGGTACTTATACTTATGAAAATACCAACGATGATGAGCATAGGCCAAAACGAATGGTTAATGTTAATAACAATAATGAATGGGAATGGTTTGCTACAGAACCGGCTTATATTCAGTTTATTCAGACACTTGCCTTAGCCAGCAAGACCGATGTGACCATCGGTGGAAACGCCTTTGTGAAAGGTTCGGTATATGGTGGTAGCGAGAACGGTATTGTGCAGTTCAATACGCATGTAACGATAGAAGGTGATTGCCAGATTGGTTGTGGCAAGAACGCAGAGGGAAAACGCCATCCATCGTCAGTGTGGGCTGATGGTTATACCCCAACTGAGGATCTGGAGTGTAATAGTTGGCCATTCGCAGAACCGCATGCGCCTTACGACCTCTATAATTATATTGATCCAACTGCTGAAAATCCTGTTCCAAAAGCAGCTTCCGACGGCCATACGTTCTATGGAAACGTGTTCGGTGGCGGTAGTGGTTACTTCCCATATAAACAAGATCCAGAGTATGAGATCAAGAATCTGGAAAACAACACGAAATCGAAAAAGGATTTAGGTTATGCAGACGGCGTATGGCTTGAGACAGCTGGTATAGTACGTGGTAATACGGTGGTGGATATCACTGGTGGACATATCTTGACCAGTGTATATGGTGGAAACGAGCAGACCGACGTTGTAGGCACAACGACCATCAACATGGTTGGCGGTACTGTAGGTGTGCCACGTAGCGTATCACTGATGAAAGCGCACCCAGTCACTTGCTACGTATTCGGTGCAGGTAAGGGTGACACACGCATCAACTTCAACACCTGGACGAATGTTGCCAGCACACAGGTAAACATCACGGGCAATGCCCGCATCTATGGTTCTACCTTCGGTGGTGGTGAGGATGGTCACGTCATAGGCGATGCGGAAACCAACATCGGTGGCAATGTCACCATTGGTACGACAAACTACACGAACCAAGACGTTCTCATCGGTACCACAGGAACATCTGCGGTAGATGGCAATGTGTTCGGAGGTGGTCGTGGTTTCAGTATGCTGGCATTGACTGCCGGTGTGATTGGCGGTGACGTGAGAGTTAATATTCGTGGAGGAAAGATGCTTGGCACCGTCTTCGGTGGTGGTCGTCTGGCTTCGGTTGGTACGTATTTCGCAGACGTTTATAATGCAAACTACGGAAAGATGCAGGCAGATGTGATTACTCCTGCAGAAACCTATACTGCGCAAGAAGCAGCAAATTATAATGAAGAACATGGATCTGATCCTGATTTTGAAGCTGTAGCGGAAGGTGACATCAAGACTCCAGCATCTGTTACGGCTTCACATGGTCATATCGCAGTCAACATCTATGATGGAACGATTGGAGCAACAAACAGCGACGGTTCATTAGTCACTTCTGATTATACCGTAGGAGATGTATTTGGTGGCAGCAAGGGTACGAGTGACCTCCGATTCGGTTTATCCAAGACCACAACAGTAAATATCAGTGGTGGTACGATTAATGGAAGTGTTTATGGTGGTGGTGAGTTGGCCAATGTTGAAGGAAATACAGATGTGACGGTCAGTGGCGGTACCATCGGTGTTGCAAAGACAAAGAAAGGTGGAGACAAGATTGGTAACGTGTATGGTGGTGGTAAAGGTAACCTCACCGACCCTGATGCCGGACTTGTTAAAGGTAATACGAAGGTAACCATCAGCGAGACTGATGCCACCAACAAACCGACAACCATCTATCATAACATCTATGGTGGTGGTGCGTATGGTTCGGTAGGAACCATCACTCGCGATGCATCAGGTGTAACCTATGTACCTGGACGTACTTCTAATGTGTTGAACATGCCTACTGACTGGGAGCGAGAAGATGAGAATGACGACACAAAGATTAATACCGGTACCGCTGAAGTATATATCTATGGTGGTACGATTGGTCGTGATGGTGATGAGAACGGTATGGTGTTCGGTTCGTCACGAGGTGACGTGGCTGTTCCAACAGGAGCAACCACTGACGCTCCATTAGGAACAGATGTGGACCCGAACGACCACATGGCCTGGACCTATAACACGAAGGTGGTGATTGGTGGCGAAGGAAAGAATCCAACCATCAAAGGCTCAGTCTATGGTAGTGGTGAAAACGGACATGTATTCACCAATGCATTGGTTGAAATACATAATGGTACGATTGGACTTCATGAAGGTGATTCTTACGATGCCACTCGTGGTAATGTATATGGCGGTGGTTGTGGTGAAGATAAATACGAAGTGGGTACTGGTACCAACAAGAAGAAGTACTTCAACCCATTGGCCGGTATCGTACTTGGTAACACCAAGGTTACGATGGATGGTGGTATTGTGAAGCATAACATCTATGGTGCTGGAGCATTGGGTTCTGTAGGATCAGGCTCTTCAGGTGGTAAGACAACTATCGAGATTAGTGGTGGCACTGTAGGTCATGACGGAGAAGACAACGGAAACGTGTTTGGTGCTGCCCGAGGTACTGATACAGATCAGGCCTACATCGCTCATGTAAGAGAGACAGAAGTGACCATCTTGCCGAATGCAACTCCAGCAAAGACTGCAACTATTAAGGGAAGTGTGTTTGGTGGCGGTCAGTTGGGTACCGTGAAGGAAAATGTGAATGTGAACATTCTCGGTGGAAATATTCTTCACGATGTCTATGGCGGTGGTGCTTTGGCCGATACACAGACCAGCAACTGGGACAACGAGACGTATACGGCAGTAACAAATCCGACCCGTGTAACCGACCTCTATACACGCACAGGTAATGGTACATCTCAGAGTCCATACGTTTACACACTTACTTCTCACACTACTGCAGCCAATGGCACAACCTACTACAGACGGGGTAACTGGGTTAGCGATAATTATCATCCTGCGACGCCGACAACTCCTGCATATACAACCTACAAGACCCACGTCAACCTGCTTGGCGGAAAGATCAGTGGTGATGCATACGGAGGTGCATTGGGTCAGTTGGAATACGGCACTTCTGGTCAGGCAGGATATCTCAAAGCTATTCCTGCCAAGGTATATGGTGATGTGTTTGTGAACCTAAATGGATTGGATGCGGATGATTATGTTGAGGCTGTTCATAAGGACTATGTTCACAAAGTAAATGTTGATCCGACGGATGATGAATCTCGAATAGATCATTATGAGTTGAAAAATATCAATACTGCCAAAGGTGCTATCGTCAGCCATGTCTTCGGAGCAAACAACCTGAACGGTACACCAATGGGACATGTGAAGGTACATGTGTTTGCTACGCAGAATGCAAACATGGGAAAGATAAGGGACAAGTTTGCCATAGAAGAGTATGATATATCAAATCTTACTGAGACAGCAATAACAGCTCTTACCGATGATGATGAGATAACAGCTATTAAAAACCGGCTTAAGGATGTTCTTGCAGAAAAGATTACTATGGCAACAGGATTAGGTGTAGATGAGAGTTCTGTGGAAGTTGCTCAGGCTGCATACGAAAAGGATGATTACGAGAATGATAAAGCAGCAATCACAGCCTATAAGAATGCCATCACGGACTTGAATTCAGAGATTGGTAACGATGAGGCATCCATCAGTGAAGTCAGATATGATGTGAAGGCGGTGTATGGTGGTGGTAACCTGTCGAAATATGAGCCTGCGGATCCTACTCCTACAGAAGAGGGGAATGAAACAGAGGAGAAGACCGAAGTGATTATCGAAGGTTGTGACTACACCAGTATCCAGCAGGTATATGGCGGTGGTAACGCAGCCGCAGCTCCTGCTACCAAAGTCACTGTGTACGAATGCTATGAGATTGATGAAGTGTTCGGTGGTGGTAACGGTAAGGATAAATATTCATTGAAGGAAGGCAATGAAACGAAATGGTATCAGAATCCTGGTGCAGACGTAGGTTATTACAAATTTGCTAGTCATGCCAAAACAGGAAACGGAGATGATATTGGTTCTGAGGCAAAACCTTATGTGGCAAAAGATGATACTCGCTACGACACAAAAGAAGAGCGTTTAGCAGAAACAAGTTTACACTATGGTACGGGTATTACGGAAACCTATATCAAAGGTGGAAGGATTCATGCCGTGTATGGAGGTAGTAACACAAAGGGAGTTATCCGCACGAGAGCAATATCGAGATATAATCAGGACGGTGATTGTACGATGAGTATTGACGAGACCTATGGTGCAGGTAAGAACGCATCAATCGATGGTGTCATCGATGTAGAGATGCAATGTGCCCATGGTATCGAGTATGTCTTCGGTGGAGCGAAGAACGCGAATTTGAATTCGGACATCAACCTGAAAATCACGAACGGTTCTTCATTGAAACGTGTGTTCGGTGGCAACAACATCAGTGGACAGGTGAACGGCTCGATCACTGTAACCATCGAAGAAGGCGGATGCGAACCTATCCATATTGAGGAACTGTATTCAGGCGGCTATCTTGCCCCCTACTCTATTTATGGATATGCATACGCTCGGGAACACGAAGGAGAGGAAAATGAAAGCATTAACTATGGAACCTACAAGACAAAGGCAGACACAGACGAAGATGGCAATCCTGTCACTCAATACGTTCCTCGTGAGAAAGCAGAATTTGATGCGTTGAAAGCCATGCTGTCAGACTTGGAAGAACAAAATGAGGCTGATCTTAGCCAACAAGATAAGAATCTCCTGAACTTGCTCAGAAATGAACTCAACGGTTTGCCTCGACAGGATCCACGCATCAATGTTATCTCCGCAAGCCGTATCGACAATATCTTCGGTGGTGGCTACAAGGCAACCGTGGTAGGTAGTCCACATGTCAATGTAAATATGACACGAGGGAAAGTTGATGAATCGTTTGTAACTGAGCATAGTAATTTCACTGACGAAGAAGGATATAAGGATCCCGATACCGGCGTGCTTCTCTATAAATGTGTCGATGACGATGGAACGCTCGAAATCGGTACTATCGGCAACATCTATGGTGGTGGTAACATGGCCAACATCATCGGTAATACGTATGTGGAGATTGGAACAGGAAAGTGGATTTCGTCATGGGATGCATCCGGCAATCCTGTATGGGAAACAAAAGACGCTGATAATAATACATATACATATAAGCTTAAGACTCCAGCTTCTTATTATACTACAGATGAGGAATGTAATCAGTATAATGCAACATTAACCGGTGCATTGAATAGTTCTGACGAACTTACCGCAGAGCAAGCTACTGCATATAATACAGCAATGAGTCCATCAACGAACAAAGAAGAAGGCAATACACTTTCAAGTGAAGAAGCCAATGCCTATAATGCCACATTAGATGGCGCTGTAAGAGTAGGTGAAGAAAAGACTGCTGCTGTATGGGCATGGTATAACAATGAGGATAATACTGACGAAGGAACAACCACAGCTCCTACCCCAACCCGCAACGCAGCCCGGATTACAGGTAATGTGTTTGGAGGAGGAAAAGGTGTTGCAGACACATTCACTTGTGAGAAAGCCATGGTAGGAATAGATGGTGCCGGTGCAGATAATGTCAACTATCCAAACGGCTACCCAGATGGCAACACCAATGTCACCATCGGTAATGGTACAATAGAAGGTAATGTTTATGGTGGAGGTGAGATTGGTCGTGTAGAAATGAATACGACGGTGACAATCGGTGTTGATGATGATGATAATAGCATGCCTATCATTCAAGGTGACGTATTCGGTGCTGGTCAGGGCGTAGATACACATGGCTACTCTGGTTTGGTACGTGGTAATCCTACAGTCATCGTTCAAGGTAAAGCCAAGGTAAGAGGTAACGTGTATGGCGGAGGTGAGATTGCTTCGGTAGCCAGATATAAAGTAAAAACAGATCCAACAGACCCTGACGCACCTACGGGATGGCCTATGGGTATGCCATACGCATTGAAAAATGCCAACAGTGGTTTCTGTACCGTCACCATCCGAGACTATGCAGAAATCGGTCCGGACGATGCGATGCTGATGACTGCTGACAGAGGTCCCGATGATGCGGGTCATGTGTTTGGTGCCGGTAAGGGAATCCTGCCTAGTAATTATGATTATGATTCTGGTGTAGATGGAGATAACAGTTATAAGATTGATGAACATAAGCCCAAACGTATGGATAATAATAGTCATTGGGAGTATTTCACCAGTGAACCTGCATACATAGGATTTATCCAAACGCTTGCCTTAGCAAGTGAGACCAATGTAACTATTGGTGACCATGCCTTTGTGAAAGGTTCGGTTTATGGCGGTAGCATGAATGGTATTGTGCAGTACAACACACATGTAACGATAGAGGATGATTGCCAGATTGGTGTGGGCTTTGTACAGATGAATGATGATGGCGAATACCTGAATACCAAACTTGGTGTAAACCGTCGTTATACAGATAAAGAATGGGAAGCAGGCCATCTGTTTGTTGAAGGTGATCCTGAATTTGCATTAACAGATGGTGAAAACCCTGTAATAGCAGATGAAGCAGAAAGGACATTGAGAAGTGCGGTCGGTAGTAATAATTATACAACCTCCCTTCCAGAATGTGCAAGCTGGCCATACGAATCACCTTATGCGCCATACGACTTATACAATTTAGATGCAAACGACAAGACTAAACATGCTACAGATGGACATACGTTCTATGGCAACGTGTTTGGTGGCGGTTCGGGTTATTATCCATATAGACGTAAAGATGTGGACAAAGACGGAGCTGCATGGGCAAAAGATAATGACAAGACGGCCGAATTAGGTCGCCCTGTGGATGCAAACGGTTACTCAGATGGTGTTTGGTTACGCTCGGCAGGTTTGGTGAGAGGTAATACCGTGGTGGATATTAAGGGAGGACATATCCTGACCAGTGTCTATGGCGGTAACGAGCAAACCGACGTAGAAGGCAGTTGTACGGTGAACATGAGTGGTGGTACACTGGGTGTACCGCGTACCTTAGGCCAGATTGCCGCTCACCCTGTGACGTGCTACTTGTTTGGTGCAGGTAAGGGTGACCAGCGTATCAACTTTAACACCTGGACAAATGTAGAGAGCGTCAGTGTTAATATCACCGGTGGAACGATTTATGGTTCTGTATTCGGTGGAGGTGAGGACGGACACGTGTTGGGTGATGTAGAAATGACTATCGGTGAAAACGGCGATCCATGGATTGGTACATGGGGCACTAGTTATGTAGATGGAAACGTCTTTGGTGGTGGTCGTGGATTCGGTGGTGATGCTCAGACGGCTGGTACAGTAGGTGGTAATATCAATCTGACAATCAGCGGCGGTACCATGCTCGGTAGTATCTACGGAGGTGGACGATTGGCATCTGTAGGAACACAATTCACAAATCCTGAAGATGATAATTATGGTAACTTCTTGGAAGATAATGAAGATATACTCTACACCCAAGCTGAATGTGACGCATATAATCCAACCATACCTGGTTATATTCCTGCTTATACACCACTTACAGCGGCACAAGCAACCGCTTATAAAGCAGTAATATCAGGCGGATCGAAAAGTGAAGGAGATAATCTTTCTGTAGATGAAGCTCAAACTTATAACTCACAATTACCTGGTTTTAAAGAAGAAAATGATGTAAGAATCCCTGCGGGAAGCCATGGTCATGTCACAATAAATATCAGCGGTGGTACGATTGGTAATGACCGTGAAAGCATTGAACCAGATTTTAATAAGGAGAATAACATTCCAGTAAGTATTACGCAAACAAATATCAAAAAATGGACAGAGGATGATTGGAAGACGTGGAAGGATCACCACAATATTCCAAATACAGAATTTGAACTATACGACTCTGTTAAGGTAGGAGATACATACACTTACAAGTACCATGCGAAGCACACAAAGGGCGGAAACGTTTTCGGAGGCTCAATGGGACGTTTGAATCTCCTCAATGGCAATACCAACCCAATCTGGCCAAAGATGGCTCAGGTGAAGACCACAGCCGTCAACATCTACGGCGAAGCAGTCATTAAGAGAAGTGTCTATGGTGGTGGTGAGTTAGGTACTGTTCGTGACAATGCATACGTGACAATTGGTGGTATCAAGAAAGCTGATGTAGATGAGAATGGCGTAGTCAATATAGAGAAACAAGGTGGTGGCACCGTAAACTGGGATGTCTTTGGTGGTGGTTACGGAAGTGAAGACGATGACACTCGTACCATATTCTCTGTGAAAGAGCTAAAAGATGGTGTTACAGTACCAACTGGTCCAGAAGACTACGAACCGCATTCTTATGCCTTTACACCAATGCAGTTCGCAGGGGGTGTAGGTAAGAACACCTACGTTCACATCTGTGGTGGATATGTAAAGAAGAGTGTCTATGGTGGTGGTGAGATGGCATCTGCGGGTATCATCAACTGCAGAGTCAATGATGTTAATTCGGAGCCAGGTAAAGACAAGATTGTAGTGGCTCACGAGGATAACTCGAACACATGGACAATCTACTCACACATGATTCAACACCCTGAGAATGAGGTAACCAAAGGGTTCGCCTTGAGTTGGCCATTCGAGTTCGAATATGTGCCGACATTTGAAGGAGCAACACATGTTCACGTTACAGGTGGACGTATCGGTGCCAAATCAAATGATGATATTGGAACTGACAATGGTGATATTTATGGAGGTGGTAAAGGTATTGCAGGCTTCTATAAAGATTATGTATTCTGTGCAAACGTCGGTTCTACGGATGTTAGGATTGAGTATGATGATGAAAACGACGAACTAACATTAGATCCAAAAACCTATGAAGATGAAGGAGACTGTATCACAGGTGCTGTTTATGGTGGTGGTGAGAATGGTCACGTGATGGGCGATACCAAACTGACGCTGGAGAATGGTCTGATAGGTCACTCCATCTACGGAGGCGGTAGTGGTAAGGGGCAATACTCGAAAACATTACTCAAGATCGGAGCAACGGAAGGTTCTAATAATCCTGATGATTACTATACCCGCGACATCTATAGTATCACGGCTGGTAAGGTATTTGGTAATACTACTGTCGAAATGACGGGCGGTTATGTAATACGTAATGTCTATGGTGGTGGTAATATGGGTTCTGTCGGTAAGGGTAACTACGCTGGCGGTATTGATGACTATTCGTACTATGTTACCAGTGAAAAAACATATTGTGGCTATGGTGAAGCACTCAATGGTAATACATCGGAAGCAGAACAGAAGCTATGGACCAGTTCGTATGATTCAACACAACCCATCAGCGAAACGAACAAGCCTGATAATGCTTGGTACTTCCTCAACAGCGGTAAGTGTACGGTGAAGATTCTCGGCGGTACCATTGGCTACATCGATGAAGATGATCCTTCAAATAGTATGTATCCGTGGAATTCGACTGCTAGTCTGCCATACGGAAATGTATTCGGAGGTTGTCGTGGTGAGTCTGCACCAAACATCACAGAAACGCCACGTTATTGGTACAGCCCAGAGTTCTTCGTAGGCTACGCCAATGAAACCAACGTAACGATTGGTACTATAGGTCAGTCCAATGAGGACGCAGGCGATGTAGGCAAAGCTCCTCGTATATTGGGTTCAGTCTATGGTGGAGGTATGGATGGACACATCCGTCGCGATACGTATGTGACGATTAACAGCGGTGAGATTGGATTGACATATACGGACGATAATATTGAAAAACTTGGAGATTTGAGTTTTACAGATGCAGAAACGGGAGAAGTTAAAGACAATATCCAATGGCTGGCTCGTGGTAATGTCTATGGTGCAGGATCGGGTATTGGTAAGTACAAGTATGACTTCGACTACAACAATAAGATTGATGATACTGTTGAAGGAATTACTTATCATGGCAATCCAATCAAGGAAGAGGACTATAGTACATCTGCAGGTTCTGTAACCCGCTTCACAACCGTGAACATCAATGGCGGTATCATTCACCGTAATGTATATGGCGGTGGTTCACTCTCAAGTGTAGGTGCACCGAAGATTCCACCAACAAGAACAGATAGTAATTATCCATACCGTAAAGGTGCCACAGATTCAAAGGGTGAAGGATGGCAGTCACTCAACCAAGTGAACATCGCCAGCAAGATTGGCACACCAGAAAACTACAACGAAGTATATGGTGGTGAGGTATATGGCGCAAGCCGTGGTCAGTTAGATGTTGACTTAAACAAACATGCCACAGCAGTTTGGACGGAAGTGAATCTGCTGCCAGGTGCTCATGTTCAAGGCAATGTATTCGGTGGAGGTGACAACGGTATGGTTCAACATGATGCAGATGTGAATGTAGGCGTACCTACTTTGACAGCGAATCCGACAACCATCAGTTTCACGCCAACTGTAGGTGATAATGACAGCAAGACCATCAACGTGACTTCTAACGTCAAATGGTCAGCTACATCTGATGCTGATTGGCTCACCGTCAGCAATGGTACCAGTGATACCTATATCACGGGCAATGGAACTCTCACTATTACTGCTACGGCCAATAATGGTGAAGGTGCAACTGAACGTACCGCAACGATTACCATCTCAGGTAGTGGCAAGAGCCAGACAATCACGGTGAAGCAAGCAGCACCTGAGCCTGAGCCTGACCCAGAGCCATAACCCCTACCCCTTCGGGGTGAGAAAAAGAAAAGCGGCACGTCGAAAGATGTGCCGCTTTCTTTGAGGGGATGGGGCCTATGAGGCTAATGGGACTTATGGGGCCTATGGGGCGAATGAGGACTATGGGCCAATGGGCATTAGGCCCTACTTGTGGCCGGCATAGCGGACATTGACGGGATCGCCTTTGAGGATATCTGCAAAGGTCTGAGGGGTGATGGTGACAGGACCGCGCATGAACTCGGGGATGTTATAACTCTTCATGGAGAGACGATGGGCATCGGGACGGGACATCGGCAACTCGAACGGACGGGTAGCATTACCCTCCTGGTCGATATGGGCGATGAACGGACGGGTGAATGAACCATCGTCACGACGACTGCTGAAAATGACCCAACGTCCGTTGCTTGACCAAGAGTGATAGCTCTCGGTATCGGAGGAATTAAGCTCGACCAAGTCTCGCAATTTACCATTGGACAATTTACTATTTACGATTGATGAATCGCTGGCTGCTGCATCCTCGCTGGTTTCGCTAGCGAGCACGGGAGCAGCGGTGAGGTCAAGCATCCAAAGGTCGGCATCGTGGTGCCAGATGTGGAAATAGCCAAAGGTACCGATGGTGAAGAGGAGGAAGCGGCCGTCGGGTGACACACGTGGGAGAACCGCACTCTTGTCGAGCGCTGCTGCATCGAACACCAGTTCACGTGGACCGAACGCAAAGGTCTCGGGATTGAAACTTTTGCGATAGATATTGTATTTCAGCTCCTGTACACGACGGAGGGTCTCCAGTTCTTTCGAGACGGTAGAGTCCTGACGGTCGAGATGGGCACTACAATAATAAAGGGTTTTGCCATCGGGTGCCCAGCAAGGGAAAACCTCGTATTCCGTTGTATCGTTTTCCAGATTGCACACCTCATCGGTCTCAAGGTTATAGGTGATGAGATCACTCTCAGAGTCGTACACCTCGATCTTGTTCGGATCGGTGGTGTGGAAGCTCTGGGTGGTCTTATCTGTAGAATAGACGATGAATGGAAGCCATGGATGCCATGCAGGATAGACACCAGCTGAGAGGATGGAGTCGTTACGCATATTCACCTTCTTGATTTGACCATCGTAAACGATGACAGTACCACCATCCTTCTGACGGGCATGGAACTGCATACGACCAGGATTGTACTGCTGATAGTTGTGGCAGTTGATACATTGTCCCTGACTGTTCTCGCTACAAAGGGTGTTGTCGTAAATGACCGACTCATCGTAGTTCTCGAGGCAGCGTTGGTTGATGGTCAGCACCTCGTAAGCCACGAAGGAAGGCGAGATGAGACGATAGCTGATATAAGGATCGATGGAATCGGGAGACACATGAATGGTGAAGGGCTGGTAGCGGGTCCACTTGCCCCCTCGTTGCGCAAAGACCTCGACCAGAAGGTCGCTACCCTGAGCAGCTGCAAGCAGCTGACGCCATTCGGAAAGGGATGGGGCCTCACAGGGAGAGGTCGTAAGCATTGGGGATGGTGCCTTGCTGGGGGAACCAGCAAGCATGGTATAGTTGGCGACCATGGCGTCAACAGGGGCATCGATCATGAAAGTGAGGGGTGCGATGTTGACAGGAATGGTGACATCAACATAGTCGGGATAAATCTTAGGTAGAGAATCCACCTGGGTGTACTCCGTAGGGATGGAAACGCGGGTGCAGGCGGTTATCAGCCAAAGGCAGCCCATGAGGCTTATGAAGCTCATGGGGCGAATGAGGCCAATGAGGTTTAGTTTAATGCTGCGCATGGTTCTAATATGCTGGAAGGTTGGACATCAGGTAAAAATCGAAATAATAGGTAGTGCCAAAGAGTGGGTAGAGGGCTTCGCGTACGGGCTCCACATCTTGATCCTCGTACTTCGACGCCACCCCCATGAAGCTGGCAAAGGTATCACGTACTCGCTGATCGAACGGCACGTTGGAGAGGTTTCGACCCTCGAGGTTACCAAAGAGGTATGCCGCCTCCTGATAATGGATAGGAATGTCAGCACCCGGATGCAAGTTGAGATAATCGGCAAACCGTACCCAGAACACCTTCGGGTCTTTCACCCAAAGGGATGCCAGCAAGGCCTGCTCTTGGAAATACGGGTCGGACGTATCTGTGCTGTAAGCTAACTGACGCATGATGAACTCCTCGATCAGTCCCTGGTCGCTCGTCAAGCGATTCTGATAATGGAGCATGTGGGTGATGGGTCCCATACCAGGGTCATTGGCAACCGCCTCAGGATGACCGATGAATGCCTCCATCTGCTGCGCCCAGTCATTGAAGAAGAGGGTGTGGCGGAGAATCCCAAGGTACTTACGTGCTACAGGCCAGTCACCTTCGAGGATGGCACACTTTGCCATGTATTTGAGGTATTCAGGACGCCAGTCGAACTCTACGCCCATCTCCATGCACATACGGTTGCAATAATTCAGAAGTCCGTACTGGTAGTACATAAGTGTGCCCCCTATCACTTGCATCATGCTGATATTGAACGGAGCAGCTGCATGTTTGGATCCATTACGGTACTGATACATCAGACTACCCTGCTTGCCTAAACGCGACAAGGCCAAGTTGCGCATCATGACAATGGCACGCGTCGGTTCGTCCTGTTGACGAGTAGCCTCATCCATCACCCCACTCCAGTCGGCACGGTCGATACAACGCTGCATCTTCAACTCGTGGTGGAAGTTCTCGTCCTTATACCAGAAATGGAATACGCCATAGGCGATGAGCAGAAAGAGCAGAGTTTGGGGTGCGAAAGCACGGATGCGAGCAAACTTCGAGGAGGGCGAGTCGGTAAACGACTTCGCCACAACGGAGGGTCGACAGCATACCGTCATTGCGATGAAGAAGAGCAAAAGGAGGTAGTATGGGATGTAATAGGCATGATACTCATCCATCACACGAAAGAGAGGCAGTTCGGTCCAGTAGATATTGATAAGATTGGTCTCATGGTACACAAAACGATAATAAAGCAGTGGAACAGCCACTACAGCACCTAAAGCCAGAAGAGAATTGATAGCACTCTCCCCTTTCTTGGTCAGTCGCCAAGTCCATATACCCATTAACAGAGTTGCAGCCAAGCCATAGATGCCCAACAACGGATAGCCTGCAATGCAGGTCAGCACGATGAAAACCGAACGAAGTCCCCAACGTGAAGGGAGACTGCGGAATGCCCATAACAATGCCACAACCGACGTGACGCCCAGTGTCGTCACAAAGAAATGCCCTCGGAGCTTCAGGAGGTAAACCCAATAGCCCATATCAACAATGGTGATGAGGATGAGTGCTACAGGGATGAGCATCAAGACAGACCAGCGATGGGGAATGCTGAAGGTGCGACGAGTGAGCCACATCAGCAGGTACCACCACCCACAAAGCATCAGCACACCCAACCAAGGAATCGCCAGAAACTGGGTGAAGAACGTGCCTAGATAGGTGAGCAAGCCACCAGACACCACCATCTGCTGAGAGAAGAAATCTGGAGTGGTGAGGAAGAGGTTCAGTTCCTGTGTCTTCCAAAGAAAATCACTTTCGAATAATAATAAGGTGGCTGCTATCAGTATGAGGGCGAGAAACCAAGTGAGGAAGGATTTGAGCATAAGTTGGAGGTTTTGAGGATTAGGGGATGGGGCTAATGGGACTTATGGGACCTATAGGACCTATAGGACCTATGAGACCTATGGGTTGTGATAGGCAAGGAGTCCTTCGAGGGGTGCCTTGATGATTTTGCCAATGGTGAGACCAAGGGAGGTGGCAGCATCACGGAGTTCTGCTTCATAGACAACTGCGATGGAACCCACGAAATGGATGGGGAGGTCATCGCGGTGGTAGTTCTTCACATTACGGACAAAGAACTGGGTGAAGCAGTCGATGAGGAAACGGTGAATCTCCGGGTTGTCACGATGATGCTGGCAAAACTGAGAAGTCTGTCCGAGGAAGCGATTGGGCATCGGTTCACGATAGACCTTATTGATAATAGTAGGTCCATCGAGGTGGGTCTCCTGGAAGAAGAGGTCGCATACCTCTGCAGAGAACTGGCACTTGAGGACATCACCCACCAAACGCTTACCGATGTAAGCGGCACTCCCCTCATCGCCTAGGATATAACCCAGCGGTGAAACATTGCTGACGATATCGGTTCCATCGTAAAGACACGAATTGGCACCTGTGCCCAGGATGCAGGCAATCCCCTCTTCGTGCTGACAAACAGCACGAGCCGCTCCCAGCATATCGCTACCGACGAACAGATGGATTGCGGACGGAAAGACTATCTTCAAAGCCTCGGCAACGATGCCGCTCTTCTCTTTGGTACATCCTGCCCCATAAAAACAAATCTCGTCCACGACTGCCTGCGAAGGCAATTGCGGGACGAGTTCGCGAGACAAGATGTCAAGAATCACCACCTCAGACTGATGGAATGGATTGATGCCTTGAGTGGCACAGACCTGCGCCTGTCCCCCACCCGCCCAACACCAATCGGTCTTGGTGGATCCACTATCTGCAATCAATCTCATTCGGCACTAAACTCTTTGATGCGTTGTTCCTCAGATAATCGACAGATAAGCAAGGTATCACCTTTCTCTGCAACGATATATCCGTCCAGTCCTTGAATCACCACACGGCGTTCTTCGCTAGTGTGGACGATGCAGTTACGGGTTTCATGCAGTTCGATACGTGGTCCGATGGTAGCGTTGCCCTGTGCATCTTTGTCTGCTAAGGTGATGAGGGAACCCCACGTTCCAACATCGCTCCATCCGAAGTCAGCAGGATAGACGAAGATTTCCTCTGCTTTCTCCATGACAGCATAGTCGATGGAGATACTCTTGCACTGAGGGAACCGCTCATTGACCACACGCTGCTCGTCAGGTGTGCCATAGTATGGCAACATACCCTCGAATAAAGCAGATACCTCGGGTTCGTAGTGGCGTAAAGCCTGTACGATGGTCTCCACGTTCCAGATGAAGATGCCAGAATTCCAGAAGAATTCTGCACTTTCGATATATTTCTTTGCAGTAGCCAGGTCAGGTTTCTCACGGAAATGGTCAACACGATAGATCTCAGAATTACGCATCGATGCATGAGAAAGGTCAGCCTGGATGTAACCATAGCCTGTTTCAGGACGAGTAGGATGCATGCCAAGGGTGACAATGGCATCCGTCTGCGACGTAAAGTCGAGTGCTGCACGTATGACACGTCGGAATTCCTCGGTGTTCACTACCATATGGTCGCTCGGTGTGATGACCAGATTGGCCTGTGGATCTTTCTTCTTAATGCGCCAACTGACATAAGCGATACATGGTGCGGTATTGCGTCTGCAGGGTTCAAGCAAGATGTTCTCCTCGGGTACCTCGGGCAATTGTTGCTTCACGATGTCAGCATACGCCTGTGAAGTCACAACCCACACATTCTCGGGTGCCACAACACCCTTGAATCGGTCGACTGTCAGTTGGATAAACGTACGTCCGCAACCCATCACATCGATGAATTGCTTTGGGCACTCAGGGGTACTCATCGGCCAGAAACGACTACCGACACCACCTGCCATGATTACGAGATTGTTATGATTCATTGTTGCAATTGATTATTATGGGACCTATGAGACCTATGAGACCTATGGGGCTTATGAGACCTATGGGGCTAATGGGTTTTGTGAGGCTTTCAAAAACAAAAGACAGCTAACTAAAGATAGATTAGTTAGCCGTTCTGATGTTTTTGCTTCTTGAATTAAGCCTCTGCAGGAGTTTCCTCTGCAGCTTCAACTGGAGCCTCAACTGTAGCCTCAGCTGTAGCTTCCTCTGCCGTCTCTTCAGGAGCTGGTTCAGCAGCAGCCAATGCAGCAGCCTTCTTCTCAGCTACTTTCTTTGCAACTGCTTCGTCTGCCTTCTTCTCAGCAGCGATACGAGCCTCGTATGCAGCCTTCTTGTCAGCAGCCAACTTGTCTTCTGTAGCGGCAAGTTTCTTAGCCTTGTCTGCCTTCCAAGCATCAAACTTTGCCTGACAAGCAGCTTCATCAAATGCACCCTTCTTAACTCCACCAAGGAGGTGCTTCATCATGTACACACCTTCTTTTGAAAGGATGTTACGAACTGTGTCGGTAGGCTGAGCACCGCACTGTACCCAATAGAGTGCACGTTCGAAGTTCAAATCAATCGTTGCAGGATTTGTGTTCGGATTGTAAGTTCCAATCTTCTCAACGAAACGACCATCACGTGGTGCATCTGCATGAGCGATAACGATAGCATAGAAAGCATAGTTCTTGCGACCGTGACGCTGCAATCTAATTCTAGTTGCCATTTAATCTTTTGTTTTTTTGTTTATAAATGATTTGAATATGCTACTATCTCGTAATAGCGGGTGCAAAGTTACAAAATAATTTGCAATTTGGCCTTTTTCTATTTACTATTTTTTACAAAACCGGTAGTTTTTGTGGGATTAAAGAGGGGAATTGAGTTTTTTGGTGGGGGAATGGGGCGAATAGGGCCTATGGGACCAATGGGGCCAATGGGACTAATAGGGCCAATGGGGCAAAAAAGCAAAATATCACGAAAAGGGGGATTTGGAAACACAATTACGTGCATTCACACAAGAAATGGTGACGAATTGGTATTAATCTAGTAATTTTAGCTACAAAGGCGTTAAATATCAGCTCGGAAGTGAAAATAAACACTTTTTATTTTGCGCTTCGCTCGGTTTTTGCTAACTTTGCAATCGCTTATGCAAATTTTGGAAGTAGATAATTGAAAACTGATATGAACAAACAACTGCTTTTAGGTGATGAAGCGATTGCGCTTGGTGCCATAAATGCAGGGTTAAGCGGTGTCTACGCTTACCCTGGAACACCAAGCACAGAAATCACCGAATTTATTCAAAACAATCCTGAAGCCAAAGCCAGAGGTATTCACAGCCGCTGGTGTACCAACGAAAAGACAGCTATGGAAGCTGCATTGGGCATGTCGTATGCCGGCAAGAGAGCTTTGGTATGTATGAAACATGTAGGAATGAACGTATGCGCAGATGCGTTTGTCAACTCTGCCATCACTGGAGTGAACGGAGGGCTGGTGGTATTAGCCGCAGACGACCCATCGATGCATTCGAGCCAAAACGAACAAGACAGCCGCTTCTATGGTAAGTTTGCAATGGTTCCTGTGTTTGAACCAAGCAACCAACAAGAGGCCTATGATATGATGGCAACTGCCTTTGAGTTTTCGGAAACCATCAAAGAACCTGTTGTGATGCGTGTTGTGACACGTCTGGCTCACAGCCGTGCAGCCGTAGAGGTGAACGAAGCCAAGAAAGAGAATCCGTTGAACATCTGCACAGAACGCTGGGTGTTGCTGCCAGGTATTGCACGTAAGCGTTATGTAGATTTGATTGACAAGCAGCCAACGATGGAGCAAGCTGCAGAGGACTCTATATATAATAAGGTGGAGAAAGGCGGTAGCAAGAAATTAGGTATCATCGCATGCGGTATTGCTTATAACTATGTAAAAGAAGCTGTTGGTGACGATGCAAATATCCTGAAAGTATCACAATATCCGCTTCCCGCAAAGAAAGTAAAGCAGCTGGCACAAGAGAACGATGCCATCCTGATTGTCGAAGACGGACAACCCGTGGTAGAAGAGCAGGTGGCAGGAATCCTTGGTGCAGGCTATCCTATCAAAGGACGTCTGACAGGAGATCTCCCCCGTACGGGAGAGTTGAATCCAGACAACGTTGCCAAAGCACTGGGTAAGGAAACGGGGTCAGCATTCGACGGAGCAAAGAACTTAGCCGGTCGTCCTCCACAGTTGTGTCAGGGTTGCGGTCATCGTGACGTTTACACCGCACTGAACCAAGTACTTGCAGAATATCCAGACTACAGAGTGTTTGGTGACATCGGTTGCTATACACTCGGTGCATTACCACCCTTCAAGGCTTTGGCCAGTTGTGTAGACATGGGTGCATCCATCACAATGGCGAAGGGTGCAGCAGATGCCGGTTTGTTCCCATCGGTTGCCATCATAGGAGACTCAACCTTCACCCACTCAGGTATGACAGGACTGCTCGATGCAGTAAATGACAAGAGCAATATCACCGTCGTTATATCGGACAACCTCACCACAGGTATGACAGGAGGTCAGGACAGTGCCGGTACCAATAAGTTTGAAGCTATCTGTCTGGGACTGGGTGTTGAACCTGAACATGTACGTGTGGTCGTACCACTTCCGAAGAACATGCCTGAAATCACCCAAATACTGAAAGAAGAGATTGAATATAATGGAGTAAGTGTGATTATTCCTCGCCGTGAGTGCATCCAGACAGCAGCACGTCACGCAAGGGAGGCGAAAAGAGCGAAGGAGGCAAACAAATGAAAAAAGATATTATCCTTTGCGGTGTGGGTGGACAAGGTATCCTCTCCATCGCCACAGTCATCGGTGAGGCAGCTACAGAGGCAGGCATTAACCTGAAACAAGCAGAAGTACACGGAATGAGTCAGCGAGGTGGTGACGTACAGTCGAACCTACGTCTATCGACCGACAAAATCTATTCAGACTTGATTCCTCAAGGCGGTGCAGATTTAATTATCAGCATGGAACCGATGGAATCGCTGCGCTACCTACCCTATCTTGCCAAGAACGGTACGATTGTGACTAGCAGCAAACCATTTATCAATATCCCCAACTACCCCGATGAAACTGCCCTGCAAGCAGAACTCGATAGCCTTCCCTCAGTAGTGAAACTTGATATCGAGTCAGTAGCGAAGGATGCTGGCAATGCACGCGGTGCAAATATGGTGTTGCTCGGTATGGCGGCCCCATACTTAGAGATTATCACCGTAGATCAGCTCAGGAAAGCAATAGCAGCTATCTTTGCACGTAAAGGTGAAGCTGTGGTTGAAGCCAACCTGAAGGCGTTCGATATGGGAGCGGGGAGAGTTGAGAGTTGAAAGTTGAGAGTTTAAAGATTATTGTTTAGATATATGGAAAAGAGAATACCTGATGATGCATGCCAGTACTTCAACGAGGCGATGGAGACGATGACACGTGCAGAGATAGAAGCCCTGCAGTTGAAACGTCTGCAAGCAACGGTGAATCACTGCATGCAGTCACCTTTTTACAAGAAACGCTTCGAGGAAATAGGCTTGGAGCCAGAAGATATCAAAACCTTAGCGGACATCCGCAAGATACCGTTTACAACCAAGCAAGATCTACGTGACACATATCCCTTCGGAATTGCAAGTACGCCACTCCGCAATTGTGTGCGCCTGCACTCATCAAGCGGTACTACCGGTAACCCTACAGTGATTCTGCATACTCAGCAGGACTTGGATGAATGGGCCAATCAAGTAGCACGTAACCTCTGGATGGTTGGACTGCGTCCTGACGATGTGTTCCAAAACTCTAGCGGATATGGAATGTTCACTGGTGGATTGGGATTCCAATACGGAGCAGAGCGTTTGGGTATGCTCACCGTCCCTGCTGCCGCAGGTAACTCTTTGCGCCAAATTAAGTTCATCACAGACTTCGGAACGACAGCCCTCCATGCGGTACCATCATACGTTACACGTCTGTATGAGGTCATGAAGGACAATGGTGTAGATCCACGTAAAGACACTAAACTCAAAGTGCTTGCCATTGGAGCAGAACCACACTCAGAAGAACAGCGCAAACGTATTGAGGAGATGATGGGTGTGAAAGCCTACAACTCCTTCGGTATGAGTGAGATGTGCGGTCCAGGCGTAGGCTTTGAATGTAAGGAGCAAAACGGCCTTCACTTCTGGGAAGACTATTATATCGTAGAGATTGTAGATCCAGAGACCTTGGATCCAGTGCCAGACGGAGAAATCGGAGAATTGGTACTGACCACCCTGTGTCGAGAAGCGATGCCTCTGCTACGCTATCGTACACGTGACCTCACGAGAGTATTGGGCCGCAGTTGTCCATGTGGACGCAACCACGTAAGGATTGACCGTATGCGTGGTCGCAGCGATGACATGATTGTTCTCCGTGGTGTCAACATCTTCCCAATCCAGATAGAAAAGATTCTGATGCAGTTCCCAGAACTTGCCAACAACTATCTCATCACCCTCACTACCGATGAGGACAATGATAACATGACGGTAGAAGTTGAGCTTGAAGAACTCTTCACTGATGACTATAGTCGTTTGCTCGACCTTGAAAGCAGAATACGTCGAGCATTGAAGGACGAAATTCTGCTCACACCACATATCAAGCTTGTTCCAAAAGGTTCATTACCTGTATCCGAAGGCAAAGCCGTACGAGTGGTTGACAAGAGAAAAGTATATCAATAAGAAGATGGGACTAATAGGACCAATGGGACGAATAGGACTAATGGGACCAATGGGACCAATGGGGCCAATGGGACCAATGAGTTAATAAGTTAATAGACTACTAAAAACTAGAAGCATATGACAGTCAAACAACTTTCAATATTTATCGAAAACAAAGAAGGAACACTGACCAAGGTTCTCGACCTATTGAGCAAGGCAGGTATCCAGATTATTGCCTCAACCATTGCTGACACCAAAGACTATGGTATCTACCGCGTGCTCTGTGACAAACCGACACAGGCATACCTGATACTCAAAGAGAATGGCATCAACGTACAGTTGGCAGATGTCATTGCACTCAGTATCGATGATGTACCAGGTCGTGCAGCAGAAGCAGTAAAGACACTCTCTGCAGCAAATGTCAACATCCTGTACCTCTACTCTTTCCTTTGGAAAGGAAAAGGAGTTCTGATACTTCGCACAGACAATAGTTCAAAGGCAAACGAGACCATCATCATCAACAAGATGTCATTCCTCACCGAAGCCGACTTTGCGTAGTAAAAATGGGAAAATGAAGGATTGACAAATTAAAGAATTGAAATAACAAATACCAATGTAAACAAACACAATTAACACTATGTTGATCAAGATTTTGCTCACCGTGATTTTCCTTTGCGTCACCATCGCAGTAGGAATATACTCACGAAAACAAGCCTCATCGGTTGAGGGTTTCGTTTTAGGTGGCCGTTCAGTCGGTCCTTGGCTCACCGCATTTGCCTTTGGCACCTCATACTTCTCAGCAGTTGTATTTGTCGGTTATGCAGGTCAGTTCGGTTGGAAATATGGAATGTCGGCATCATGGATTGGCATCGGGAATGCTGTCATCGGTTCTCTTTTGGCCTGGCTGATATTAGGTCGCAGAACCAAGATGATGACCCAGCATATTCAGAGCCGGACTATGCCAGACTTCTTCGGTACTCGTTTTGCAGACGAGAAGTTGAGAGTCGTAGCTTCTATTATTGCCTTTGTATTCCTCATCCCTTACACTGCAGGTGTATATATGGGTATCTCAAAGTTGTTTGAGATGGGATTCGGTATCCCTTACGCATACTGTGCCTTTATCATGGCCTTATTGACTGCCCTGTATGTGATACTTGGAGGTTATAAGGCAACAGCAATCAACGACTTTATCCAAGGTATTATCATGTTGTTTGGTATCACAACCATCATCGCAGTTGTACTGAACAATCAAGGAGGACTGACAGAAGCATTGCAAAAAATGGGAGAAGCCGTACCAACCACCCATGATATGGAAGACCCATCAAGACTGTTTGCCAACTTCCAACCAGGAGACTTTGCCTCGTGGTTGGGACCAAACCCACTGAGTCTTCTTGGTGTAGTTGTTCTCACTTCACTTGGTACATGGGGACTACCCCAGATGGTTGGTAAGTTCTATTCAATCACCGATGAAGCAGCTATCAAACGCGGAACGATTATCTCTACCATCTTTGCTTTCGTTGTAGCAGGCGGCTGTTATTTCCTTGGAGGTTTCGGACGATTGTTCCCTGAGCCAGCCTTCAACGAGGTAACCCATAAATATGCCTACGACAGCATCGTGCCTTCGATGTTGGAGACATTGCCAGATATCTTGATTGCCTTAGTGGTGTTGTTAGTATTATCAGCCTCCATGTCCACATTGGCATCATTGGTACTTACCTCTTCATCGACCATGACCCTTGACTTGATTTACAGAGACAAGAAAGCGAAAGCTGGTGAGGTAGAAGAAGGACAGATCAACGACCAGGTGGCAGAGAAGATTGAACGCAGAAAAGTAATTGTGATGCGTGTGCTGATTGTATTCTTCATCGTACTATCACTGATGATCGCCTTGAACCCACCACAGTTCATCGCCCAGCTGATGGGTATCTCTTGGGGGGCATTGGCAGGAGCATTCCTTGCACCATTCATGCTTGGACTCTATTGGAAGGGCGTGACTAAAGCTGCTGTTTGGGCATGCTTTATCTGGGGTGTAGGCATTACCGTTGTCAACATGCTGATGCATAATGCCTTCTTGAACCCGATTGATTGCGGTGCCGTTGCAATGGTAGGAGGATTTATTGTTGTATTCATCGTGAGTCTGGTAACTCCGAAGATGAAGAGAGAAACTGTCAATCATATCTTTGAATGTTATAAAAAACCATAAAAACACGCAAACAAAAAAACAAAAACATTATGATTCACAATCCACAAATGGAATGCATGCCCCGTGAGGACATGCGCAAATTACAATCAGAGCGTCTGATTAAGACCGTAAAGACTTGTTATGAGAAAGTTCCTTTCTATAAGAAGAAGATGGATCGTATGGGTGTAAAACCCGAAGATATCCGTAGTATAGACGATATTTACAAGTTACCATTCACTACAAAGCACGACTTGCGCGATGAGTATCCGTTTGGTCTGCAAGCCGTACCTCATAGTGAAATTCGACGTATCCATGCCTCATCAGGAACTACAGGAAAGCCTGTTGTCGGAACCTATACAGAGAACGACCTGAAGATGTGGGCAGAGTGTGTGGCACGCGTTTTGGCTGTTGGCGATATAGGCCCAGGCGATACAGTGCAGGTAGCATACGGATATGGTCTATTTACCGGAGGATTAGGAGCCCATGACGGAGCCGCTTTACGTGGAGCTATTCAGTTACCTACTTCAGCAGGCAACTCAGAGAAGCAGATTATGCTGATGAAAGACTTTGGTACAACAGCCTTATGCTGTACCCCATCCTATGCACTGCATTTAGCAGAGGTGATTGAGAAGAATCCTGATATTAATGCAGAAGACCTGAAATTACGTGTCGGTTTCTTCGGAGCAGAACCATGGACATGGGGTATCCGCCGCGAGTTGGAAAAGAAACTGCACATCAAAGCAATCGATATTTACGGACTGACAGAAATGTGTGGTCCTGGTGTAGGTGGTGAATGTCTGTTCCAGAACGGTACACATGTAGCTGAGGATATGTTCTATCCAGAAATCATCAACCCAGAAACACTGGAGCCAGTAGCACCAGGCGAAGAGGGCGAGTTGGTATTTACCTCTTTATGTAAAGAGGCCATGCCTATTCTCCGCTATCGTACACGCGACTTGACCCACCTTATCTATGAGCCATGCGAATGTGGACGTACAACAGTCCGTTTGGGTAAGATTTTAGGTCGTAGCGATGACATGCTCATCATTCGCGGTGTGAACGTATTCCCATCACAGATAGAGACGGTACTGACAGAGTTCCCTGTATTCACGCCACAGTATTTCATCACAGTAGACCGCAAGAATAACGAAGACACCTTCGACCTCGATGTCGAGTTGCGTTCGGAGTTCTTCTCTCCTAACCCAGCCAAGCAGATGCCGTTCATCAAACCACTCTACGACCGCATCGTCAGCATGGTTGGCATCAAACCAAATATCCACATTAAGGAACCGGGTAATATTGAACGTTCGACAGGTAAGGCAAAGCATGTGCTCGACAAGCGAACCATCCTGACAGATTGGAAATAAGCCCCCTGCACCCTTTAGGGGGAGAGAGGCCTATGAGGCCTATGGGGCCTATAGGGCTAATGAGGAGGCCTATGGGCAAAAAGGAGGAGCTCAACAAAAATAATTAAGCGAAATGACAAATACGCCACTTAACTATCAGACAGTCACCGAGGCCATAGACAGCATGGCTCTCGGTGATTTCTCACAAGCCACGATACGCGATATTCAGTCGCTATCGAAAATATTGGAAGAAAAGACAGGCCAGCACGTCATCCATTTGGAGATGGGTGTACCAGGTTTGCAACCCTCACAGATTGCACTGAAGGCAGAACAGGAAGCATTGGCCAATGGTTGTGCAACCATTTACCCTCCTAATGGCGGCATCCCCCGTATCAAGAATGCAGCATCAAAGTTTGTCAAGGCCTTCATCGATGTTGACATTGACCCCTTGTGTTGCATTCCGACGACAGGCAGTATGCAAGGTACGTTTGCAACGTTTACGGCTTGGCACCACGCCATGCCAGAGAAAGATACGGTTCTGTTCATCCATCCAGGATTCCCGGTACAGACTACTCAGTGTGATGTCATCGGGCTGAAACATATCGGGTTAGACATCCACGACTTCCGAGGTGAGGTGCTCATCAGCAAACTAGATGAGATTCTTTCTGCAGGCAATATCTGCGGTATCGTCTATTCTAATCCCAACAACCCATCATGGGTTTGTTTCAACGAAGAAGAACTGAAGGGAATTGGCGGATTAGCAACCAAACATGATGTCATTGTGCTTGAGGACTTAGCCTATTTCGCTATGGACTTCCGCCGCGACCTCTCCCATCCTTTCCAGGCACCATTCCAGGCAACTGTAGCCCGTTATACAGACAACTACATCCTCGCCATTTCAGGATCGAAGGCTTTCTCGTATGCTGGTCAGCGAATCGGTGTTCTTTGCATCAGTAACTTGCTCTATCATCGGATTTATCCATCCTTGGAGCAACATTTTGGTGTGGGTGAGTTTGGAAACTTTATCTGTAACAGACTGATGTACACCCTATCGAGTGGAACCACCCATAGTGTACAACACGCGATGGCCGCATTGATGGAAGCAGCCTGCGACGGTGCATATAACTTTTTGAGTGATGTGCGTGAATATGGACGTAGAGCCAAGTTCATGAAAGACGTACTACTTGCTAATGGATTTTATCTTGTATATGACAACGATTTAGGAGCACCATTAGCAGATGGATTCTACTTCACTGTACAGTATCCAGGCATGAACGACCTGCAACTCACACGCGAGTTGATGTACTATGGCATCGCAGTATTCCCGCTAGACACAATGGGGTCTAACGAGCAAGGTGTACGTATCTGCACCTCTTTCTTCAGCAAAGAGCAGGAACCACTTTTCGAGGAACGTATCAAGGCATTCCACGCGAATCACGTATCATGAAGTAATGCTAGCCACCTTTAGTCTCTATAAATCATGACATTACTTGAACGACTTAACAAGACCGACCATTTTGCTGCAAGTATAGGAGCCAGGCTCACAGAAATACGTGATGGGTATGCCAAGGCAGAGATGACAGTAGGCGACCAACACCTGAATGGAGGCGGTGTCTGCCAAGGAGGAGCCATCTACACCCTTGCCGACTTGAGTTTTGCGGCAGTATCAAACAGTCATGGACTGCTTACGTTAGGGATTGCCAATAATATCACGTTTCTTAAATCTGCACAATTAGGAGACCATTTGACTGCGGTGTGTTCCGAGACCTTCAACCACCATAAGCTACCCTATTGCGACATCAAGGTCACCAACCAAGACGGAGCATTGATTGCCGTCATGACAGGCCTTTCGTATCGGATGAATAAAGAGATGGAAATAGATGCACTGATGTAAGAAAAACTCAAAAACTACATAATGAAAAAACAACTTCTAACTATTCTGTCATATTGCATTGCAACCTGTTTGTATGCACAGACTTATTCGTTTGACAGCACAGACAAAACAGCGATTCAGATAAAACCGTCCGACGTGTATAACACCACGATTGGTTACGGATATGACTTAACCCGATTGGCACCGGTGGAAGCAGGAAAACCTTTCTTTTTCTCTGTGAGTGTGCCCGACGGCAACTATAGAGTGACAGTCACTCTCGGTTCAAAGAAACGTGCAGGAAACACCACCGTACGTGCCGAGTCACGACGTCTGTTCGTTGAAAACCTTATTACCAAGAAGGGAGCGTTGCGTCAAGTCAGTTTTGTGGTCAACAAACGCAATACGATGATTGGAACGAATGATCGGGTTAGGATTAAAGACAGAGAGAAAACCAAATTGAACTGGGATGATAAACTCACGATTGAAATCAACGGTGATGCACCAGCCTGCTCGTCCATCAAAATAGAACCAGCAGATGATGTCACAACGTTATGGCTCTGCGGTAACTCCACGGTTGTAGATCAAGACTATGAACCTTGGGCGAGTTGGGGACAGATGATTCCACGTTGGTTTGATGACAAGATAGCCGTTGCAAACTATGCAGAGAGTGGCGAGACAGCAGCCTCGTTTATCGCAGCCAACCGTCTGAAAAAGATTATGACGCTTGCAAAAGCAGGCGATTACCTGTTTATCGAGTTCGGTCATAATGACCAAAAACAAAAAACACCAGGCTCAGGAGCCTATTATAATTTTGCTACAAACTTAAAGCAATTTATCGATGAAGCCAAAGCCAAGGGTGTAACCCCCATCTTCATAACACCTACACAACGAAGGACGTTCAATACTGCAGGTAAAATCACGGAAAGTCATGGAGACTATCCCGATGCCATGCGATGGGTGGCACAACGTGAAGGAGTGCAGGTGATAGAGCTGCATGACATGACCCGTACATTCTTTGAGACGTTAGGTGTAGAAGGTAGCAAGCAATCTTTAGTGCATTATGCAGCCAACACTTTCCCTGGACAATTTACCGCCTTAGCTGACAACACCCACTTTAATCCATACGGAGCCTACGAAATTGCAAAGATGGTGCTCCAAGGTATCAAGGATCTAAATATGCCTTTTGCATCGCATATTTCTACAGACTTTACAGGCTTTGACCCTGCACATCCAGACGATGTTAATCTATTCCATTGGAATAACTCACCTTTCTTTGAAGCACTTAAACCAGATGGTAATTAGACTATGAAGACAATCCGTTTTTTTCTCTTCGTTTTAGCCCTGTCCTCCCAAGTATTGACAGCAACAGCACAGACGTCAAGCAAAACACTTGACTGGGCACCCATATTACCAAAATCCCGTCCATATACCCGTTGGTGGTGGTTAGGCAGTGCCGTGAACGAAGAAGGTCTGAAATATAACCTAACAGAATATGCCAAGGCTGGAATAGGAGGTGTAGAGATAACCCCTATCTATGGCGTGAAAGGCAACGAAGCGAACAACATAGACTATCTTTCACCACAATGGATGAAGATGTTGGGAACCGTTGAACAAATCTCAAAGGAATTAGGATTGGAAGTCAACATGGCAACTGGTACAGGTTGGCCCTTTGGTGGTCCAAACGTGCCAGAGCATGAAGCTGCAGCCAAGCTAAAAGTGCAAGACAGGCAACTGCTAACAGACCGCACGCGACAGAAAGTGAAGCGTGCCGCTCCAGGGGGTGAAGGATTTGTCATTGACCATTTTAACCGTCAGAGTGTTGAGCATTATTTAGCAGTATTTGACAAGGCTTTCGAACAAAGCGGAGTGCCCTACCCCCATACTTTCTTCAACGACTCGTATGAGGTCTATAATGCAGACTGGACTCCGAACATGCTTGAGGAATTCAAGGCACGTCGAGGCTATGCCCTTGAAGACCACATAGACGACTTCTTAGGTCTGTCGGAAAACAAAGACATCCAACGTCGAGTGATGTCAGACTACCGAGAGACCTTGTCAGACTTGCTTTATGAGAACTTTACAACCACTTGGACAGAGTGGGCACATAGACATGGAGCCATCACTCGCAATCAGGCTCATGGCAGTCCTGCAAACCTAATAGACCTCTATGCAGAAGTCGATATTCCAGAATGCGAGGGTTTTGGATTATCTGACTTTCACATCAAAGGACTTAGAACGGATCCAGGTTTCACAAAAGCAAATTATTCCGACCTTTCAATGCTGAAATACGCATCGTCTGGAGCACATATTTCAGGGAAACAGTTTACCTCGTCAGAGACATTCACTTGGCTCACCGAGCATTTCCGCACCTCATTTTCTCAATGTAAACCCGATTTTGACCTAATGATGGTTGCAGGAGTGAATCATGTATTCTTTCACGGCAGTTGTTACACCCCAAAAGACGACCCTTGGCCAGGATGGAAGTTCTATGCATCAATAGACATGTCACCTACCAATAATCTTTGGGAGGATGCACCGGCTTTCTGCAAATACATTGAGCGGACACAGAGTTTCATGCAATATGGAGAGCCTGACAACGACATCCTAGTGTACCTACCTTTTTATGATATGATTTATGAGCAACCAGGTCGGTTGGTACAGTTTGACATTCATAGTATGGCAGAACGTGCACCAAAGTTTATCAGCAGTATCAATGCCATCATTAAAGCAGGATTCGACTGTGATTATATTTCAGACCGGTATTTGATGAAAACCCAAGTAACAGGCGGTAAACTCACGACTACAGGTCGCAATCGCTATGCCGCAATTGTGATACCAGACGTTAGGTTTATGCCTATGGCGACCCTGCAGCAATTGATCACGCTTGCCCAACAAGGCGCTAAGATTATCTGTATCAGTCACCTGCCACAAAGTGCCCCAGGACTAAAAGGATTGAATGTGCAAGATGCTTATAACCGTGCCCTATCTCAATTGAAGAACTTGGCTATCATTACAGACAACTATGCTGAGATAAACCGATTTGCCAATCCAGAACTAATGCGTACACAACAAGGACTGAGTTGTATACGGAGAGCTCGTAATGGAGACTATTTTTATTTCATTAGTAATCTACAGGAAAAAGATATCGATGAATGGATAACAATGGGCAAAAAAGCCAAGTTTGCCACATTCTATCAACCGATGAATGGTGATGTTCGTACAGCTGGCATCAGACAGAATACTGATGGAATGTCGGAAGTCAGAATGCAACTTAAATCAGGAGAATCCATTATTCTCTATTTATCTGATACCGACAATTCCCATCTGATACCCTATTCATATATGAACTATGCAAGTGAGACCATACAAGAATTGAACGGATGGACATTGCGATTTACTGCATCTGCCCCAACATCTATCCATAAAACGTATAAGATGGCTGTTCCGACATCATGGACAGAACTAGGCGACAATAATCTTAATGAGACGATGGCCACCGGATGCTACACCACATCATTCAACTACAAAGAGAAAAAAGGACGTACCATCATCCTTGACTTAGGAGATGTACGTGAGACGGCACGTGTCAGCATAAACGGGAAAGATGTAGCTACCTTATTTGCAGTGCCTTATCAAGTAGACATTACAGACTATGTCCGCAAAGGTAAAAACACATTAGAAATCAGTGTGCGTAACCTCGGAGCCAATCGAATTAGCAAACTAGACAAAGAAGGTGTAGAATGGCGGAAGTTCAATGAAATCAACGTCGTTGACCTGAATTACAAAAATACCCGTTATGACCAATGGGCACCCATGCCTTCAGGTCTATGTTCATCGGTCAGATTACGCACCTATACACCTCTCAACCTATAATTTCCTTCGCTCGCTGCAAAGCAGGTGTAATATGTGGTTGAATGCAATCAGGACCAATTAATTGATCTATTCCGTATTTCAATAACGTTTGCTGTACCTTGCCGTTTACTCCAGAAAGAATCACTTGAATACCACGATTCTGAGTACGCTCACAAAGGTTGCGAAGGTTATTTATACCCGTTGAATCAATAAACGGAACTTTACGCATCCGGATAATACGAACCTTGGTATTATTATTGCTGAAGTTATTGAATTCTTCAAACTTACTTGCCAATCCGAAGAAGAATGGCCCATTCACCTCATACACCTCCACACCTTGAGGAATATCGAGTTGCTCAATATCATCCGGATTCACCACCTCATCACTCTCCGTTGCAAGAATAGAATCTTCCTCAATGACATTAATGGACGAAGTCTCCATGACTCGACGCACAAACAAGGCAATAGCTAACAATACACCCACTTCAATAGCAACCGTCAGATCGACAATCACTGTAAGAAAGAAAGTAATCAGTAACACAGCAACATCAGACTTATCTCCACGAAGCAAGTATTTGAATGTACGCCATTCGCTCATGTTATATGCAACCATCACCAAAATAGCAGCCAAGCAAGAAAGAGGAATATAGATGGCATAAGGCATGAGGAACAAGTAAATCAGTAGCAATACAATGGCATGAATAATACCCGTAAGCGGTGACTTACCCCCATTGTTGATGCTTGCCATGGTACGAGCAATGGCACCTGTAGCAGGAATACCGCCAAAAAGCGGGGTTACGACATTTGCGATTCCCTGACCTATCAACTCAGTATTGGAATCATGGCGTTTACCCGTAACTCCATCAGCTACCATAGCTGCCAAAAGAGATTCGATTGCACATAAAATAGCGATTGTAAATGCAGGAGAAACCAATCCTTTTATGGTTGCATAATCCATCTCTGGTGCTACAGGAGAAGGCATTGGGAGTCCATCTGCTAATTCTGGGAATTTTGTACCGATCGTGGCAAGGTGAATATCAGCGTACTGTCCTAACAACACAGATACAAGCGTTCCTAGAATCAACGCAATGAGAGAACCTGGTATTTTCTTTACAAATCGTCCCCATATAATTATGATCAGAAGACAACCGAAACTCATTGCAGCTTCCACCCAGTTGATATTTGATAAATTTTGAATATAGGCTGTCCACTGTGGAATAAAACCAGATGGAATGGCGGCTGTTATGCCTAAGAAATCCTTTACTTGGGTAGAAAAAATCGTTACAGCTATACCAGAAGTAAAACCAACCACGATAGGATATGGTATGAATTTGAATATGGCACCCATACGACAGAGTCCCATGATAATGAGAAATACACCTGCCATGATGGTAGCAATCGTAAGTCCTTGTAATCCATATTGCGCAACAATACCTGCAACAATTACGATGAAAGCACCTGTGGGACCGCCAATCAAGAACCGGCTTCCTCCAAAGAATGAAACAAGAAAACCTGCAATGATTGCGGTGATAAGACCCTGCTGAGGAGTTACTCCACTAGCGATACCGAAAGCAATCGCCAACGGAAGGGCAATTATTCCCACAATAATACCAGCAATAAGATCAGATGTAAATTTAGCTTTGTTGTAATAGCCCTTGTTGAACAAATGGAAAAATTTGGGCTGAAAAACTTTTCCCAACATAATAGTCTTCATAACATTTTCGTGTATTTAGTGTCCCAATTAGACACACATTCTTCATATACTTCCTAAAAACGGGTGCAAAGTTAGTAATTATTTACCATTTGACCATTTATATTTTATGAATATTAATTCCTCTACACCATTTTTAAGCAATCAAGTTCAACGATTCTTGCGCAAACTATGGGTCGGATGAGTAGGCAATAAAGAATTTACCATCTTCGATGGCAGGATAAAAGTAATGCCCACCATAGAGAGAACGTGAAAGGGAGGTCAGACCTTCTTCGTACAGTTTCATGGCCACCACTCCCATGTTCATTCGCAGATTGATTTCCACACAAGGATGAATCAATCCTCCACGAACCACCATCATGTCGATGCCTACAATACCTTGGTACTGACCCAACAAGTGTTCGGATAGGAGTTGTCGATGGAGGGAGGTAAGATGGTCAAGCACAGATGTATCATTCACCAACGACGTAACCATCTCACGCAGTTGATGCTGGGAGCGAATATAGTTACAAGCATAACGACCTTCAAAAGATGCCTCGAATACTGATAAACCTAAATAATGCACATCTTGGTTAGTAACTTCGAACTCCATTGCAAAGTCGAGAAGTTTGTCGTAGAAAGTATCAATGAACTGAGAGCTAAAAGGAATGAGTTGAGTGTTGTGAGAATGAGGATGAAACACCTTGTTCCCTCGTCCACTGCTTGAATATTCCGCCTTTACAATAAAAGGAAGTGATCCATGTTTTGACAACCAGACCTCAATGTCAGCTTTGGAGCGCAGGAAACTAACATGATTGGGAACAAACCCATCAACATTATTGTTTCGATAGAAGATGTTGCAATAATCAGCAGCCCAAGAACGGCTGGCATAAAAACGCCACCTATCCAATTGCTGTTCAGTAGGCATCGCAGATGGAGAGACTCCCAAATGGAGGAACCGTTTGTAAACACTCTTGTTCCACCCCCAAGGCACTGGCTTCATATCTTTGGAAATAATTACCCGATTTCCATGCATATCGACCAAACCGGTAGGAGTTAATAAACAATCATCTTCCTTCGCCCATAACAATGGAAGACGGCAAAGATCAAACTCCATCTGCTGCACATGCTTTGGAGGAGTATACTGTGCAGCATTTGAAGCTAAGGCCATCTCATGAGATGGGTTGAATAAGAGGATGCGTCCCACAATCAATATTTAAATGAACTGCCACCCAAGAACTCACGCAACAAGCTTGTCGGTGGAATTTCCTTGTCAGGAACGGGGGTAAAATAATGAATAAACTTCAACAGACGATGCGCCTCACCATACTCCGGGCAGTTTCTCGGAACACTCGCCAAAATCGGTTCAGCATGATTGCGAAGAACTGCGAACTCAATCAACAAGGCAGAATTGAACATCATATCCGCCTCTTCTTGATAAGGATAAATCCACTTACGTTCTGCCTTACATACATTTGGCCATTGGCGGATGGACTCACGTGCAGAAAAAGCTCCTTTATTATAATCGCGCACAATCCGTCGCAAAAGACGATTGTCCGATGTCGGAATCCAATTATGATTATCAAGACTGATGCTGGTGAGCGTTGAGATGAAGATTTTGAACTTGTTCTCAGCAGGTATCTGGTCCGTCAGTTTGGGATTTAAGGCATGGATTCCTTCCACAATCAGAACAGTCCCTTTGGTAAGCCTCATCTTCTTACCGTTATATTCTCGAATACCCGTTTTGAAGTTATATTCCGGAACCTCTACCGCCTCTCCATGAAGCATTTTAAGGACATCCTGTTGCAATGCATCATGATCGACAGATTCAAAATTATCAAAATCGTATTGACCGTTTGGCAATAATGGAGTATCTACCCTATTCACAAAATAGTCATCAGTAGACATTGAAATTGGTCGTAGTCCACATGCTCTCAACTGTACACTGATACGTTTACAAAATGTAGTCTTACCACTGGATGAAGGTCCCGAAATGAGCACGATTCTTAATGGTTGCTCTGGATTATTATATCTGTGTTCTATTTCCTCAGCAATCTGTACGATTTTCTTTTCCTGTAAAGCCTCCGACACCTGAATCAGTTCACTGGCATACCCATTAAGGCAGGCATGATTTACATCACCCACATTGTTCAAACGCATAATGAGATTCCATCGCAGATTTTCAGAGAACATATGAAAAGTCTTAGGTTGATCAACCATCTCTAATAAGCGTTCCGGGTGTTCTTTATCGGGCAAACGGAGCAACATACCAGAATGATACTGCTCAAGTCCCCAAACATCAATATACCCGGCAGAAGGCAAAAGGCAACCATAATAAAAGTCAACAGAATCAGCCAATGTATAATAGTCCACATATACTTGTCCACTCGTTTCTATCAATTTCACTTTATCGTCATATCCCCTATCTTTGAAAATACGAATCGCTTCATCAGTCTGGACTTCATTACGTCGGAATGGTGTATCTCTATGAATCAGTTCCTGAATACGGACTTTAATCTGTTTGATTTCACGTTTAGATATTTTAGCTCCATTAGGTTTCTTGACAGAACAAAATATACCTCCAGAAATAGGATGCTCCATATAGACACGATAATCTGGAAACAAATCATAGGTTGCTTTACATAGTACAAAACTCAGCGAACGACAATAGGCTCGCATTGCACTATCGTCACGGATGTCAAGGAATTCAACATCACGATTCTGAAATACCCGAAACTTTAGCCCTTGGCTTACATTATTTACTTTTGCCGACACAATCCGATACGGCATGTCAAACTCAAATTCAGAGAGTAATTCCAACAATGTCGTTCCTTCAGGAACACTCTTCGAAGTCTGCGTATTCTTACAATAGATTTGTAACATCAGAATTTTTATTATTGGTCAAATATCGATTTAACTTCTTCTATTTACTTTAGATTATCGGCAAAGATAACACTTTTTTAATAAAAAAAACATTTAAACTGATTTTTTTTGCACTTTTTTATACCTGTATAAAATTTAATGCGTATATTTGCAGTGCGAATGATGTAATACGAGGCAACTCGTTTCTACATTTTTTGTGTTTCCTTTTGAAGGAATACAATAAACCCACGAGATTAATACAAACAAATACCAAAACAACATGAAAACTTTTACAATTAAAAACGCACTACTTATTGCATGTTCAGCATTGATGCTTGGGCTAATAAGCTGTGATGATGACCCTGGTGTAGAGAACTACTACACAGCAAAGGGAGAGATGGCAAGTTCTTACCTACTAAACAATCCTGACAGGTACAGCCAATTTGTAGAAATCATCAACAAGTCAAAACTTGTCAATTTGGACTTGCTGGGCACCTACGGCTCATATACCGTATTTGCTCCCACAAACGAAGCCGTTGACGCTTACCTTAAGGGACGCGGAATGACCAGTGTGGCAGACTTGTCTGTCAAAGACTGTGATACCATCGCAGCTACACACATCATTGAGCAGTCGTTCTACACAACCGACTTCTCTGATGCTACACTGCCAACAGCAAACATGCTTGACCGTTATCTCACCATCACATGTGATTCCGATACAATCGGAGGTCAAATTGACATTGCCTATTTCATCAATGTAGATTCAAAGATTATCATTCACGACGACTCTGTTGAGAATGGTGTAGTACATACCATGAATCATGTCATTGCAGCAACATCTGAGATGTTACCTGACTTGATGCAAAAAGACTCTACAATCACATTGTTCAATGCCGCACTGAAATTGACTCATCTTGCAGACTCAATGCAGGCATATATTGACGAGAGTTACACCTGCGACCCAGACTCGTTCGAAGAAGGACATGCCTTTCTGGTTGGTGAAGAGTACGATATTGTGTACTATATGGAGAAACATTACTACGGATTCACCGGTTTCATTGAACAAGACGATGTGTTTGCAGCACATGGCATCAACACCATTGAAGACTTGATTGCCTATGCAAAGGGTATTTATGACGATATGTATCCAGAAGATGCAGGCGTAACAGACTTCACCGACCGTCGTAATTCGCTCAACCGATTCGTTTCTTACCATTTCCTGCCCTGTCGCATTATTTATAACATGTTGACAGCTGATAACAAGCTTTTGAATTCGAATTTCGACCGTAAGCATTGGGATGCATCCGACTGGTACGAGACCATGATGCCTCACTCCATTTTGAAAGTGTCGTTCCCATCTGGTTCAGAAGCAGGTCGTTACATAAACCGTCGTGGTGTACAAAACCGTAAAGACAGTCGTGGTGTGAAGGTGCCAGGTGCCAAGATTCTCTCACCTACCGAAGCCAAAGCTAACTTGATGGCTGTGAATGGAGTATATCATTACATCAAAGATATTATCCATTATGGACGTGAGACTCAGGAGGTTGTAATGAACGAACGTATCCGCGTTGATGCTACCGCATTGTCACCAGACTTCATGACAAGTGGTGCACGTGGTCATGCTGTGAACGGAGTCGGTGGTTGCCCACAATACCCAGGAATGTACGGTCAAAAGAGTTCACAGATGAAACCCGATCCCGCAACTAACAGTAGCTATTGTATAGGTTTCAAAGGAGGAACAGCCAAGAACTTCATCTACTCAGATATCAATTCTCACCTGCACCTTCGTAACCGTTACCTCAGTTTCTGGTGTTATTATGGTGATGAGCTGATCATCTGCGGACGCTATGATGTGAAATTCAAGTTACCACCTGTACCAGAAGGCGACTACGAATTCCGCTTACAGGCAATCATCAACGGAATGCCTACCCGTGGAATCATCCAGGTTTACTTCGATGACAAACCTTGCGGTATTCCAATTGACATGCGTAAGAATGGCGATGATGCAAGTATAGGTTGGAGATCAGATTCTGACTTGGGTGACGACGAAGCTATCGTAGCTTATGACAAAGCCCTTCATAATCGTGGTTGGATGAAGGGATCCAAGGCTTACGGACCTACCAATGATGACGGTACAGGCTCTAGAAATCCGAACAGAAACACACCAGAAACCATGCGTCGCATCTATGCTACCTTCCACACGGACGGAAAGACCGACCACTGGGTACGCGTTCAGCAGAAGCTTGAATCTACGAACGGTACATTCCCATTCGACTACATCGAACTCTGTCCGCGTAGCATCTACAACAACGAATTGTATCCAGAAGATCAGTGGTAATACTACCACTACTACATAGCCAAAGAGGGGCTGCATTTCATTCGATTTGCAGCCCTTTTATTATTATAATAAGGTATAAGGAAAGGTATGGACATAAAAAAAGGGGTAACGCCTTACCCCAAAATTGTTAACCTTAAATCTAATACTATGAAAAACACGTTGCAAAGTTAGTACTTTTCCTCAACATTGCAAGCAAATTCCACAAAAAGATGTCAACTTCTTTCTTTTTAGACCAAAATCATTGCCATTTGTAATCTATTTGACAATTTAGTCTAATACTTTATTCAATTGAATCTTAAGGGTGCTGGTCTAAATTCCGTTCTCACTAACGTAGTATTCCAACATACTTACATAGCCGCCCTCCTCGTAAACCTCAGGGTCGAGCCAATTGCTTACCTTCCACGTTCCGTCTTCTAACTGAAGCTTTAAGGTCATTCCCTTTACGTCGTCTTCATCGTCAGAGACAAACCTTATCTGTGCCAAAGCCTCTGTCTCAGATAGAAGTTGAGGAGTAATCTGCTCTACAACCAATGGGAGTGACTGGTCAACTAACCAATGATAGCCTTCATCACCCATGAATCGCATATCACCCTGAGCGTTCTCATCGTATTGTTCAATACGATCTTTCAATGCGAGGAAATAGTTGGTACAGAACTCTTGCTCCAATTGCCCAAGATCGACCACACCCGATGCATTCATCTCATTGATCCGATCGTAAATCTTTGCAACTTGGGCAGCAATAACGTCTTCATTAGTGGGTTTACTCTCTTCTGCCTGAACAGTTGAGGTTGAATCGCTGTCTGAAGACTTCTGGGCTGTATTGCCACATGAAGCCGTAGTTAAAGCGGTTGCGATGGCAAAGCCATACAAAATCTTTTTCATGTTTTCTAATTAATAATTGGTAAATACTTAAGTTCTTATTTCGTTTGCAAAGTATGTCTGTATAACAATCTATTGCTAAAGCTATTACTCTTCGTAAGAAACGGTGTAGCCAAGATCACTCAGCCATTTAGCCACCTGCTTCTTTCCTCCACGAACTTCATGTCCATAGATGGCAAACTCGCCTTTCACTTCAGCCTTAGGATAAGCTTTCCGCACATCCTCAGCACAGCGGCCAAGTCCTGACCCTTCATGGGTGGTAAACGGAATCAATGTCTTACCCGACAAGTCATATTTCTTAAAGAACGTGAACATGACCTGCGGATAGGTTCCCCACCACACCGGACCTCCGATGAGCACAGTCTTGTATTGATCGATGTTCTTAAGCTCGCCCTGAAATTCGGGAAGAACTCCATCCTTCTGCTCCTGCTTCGCTAGCTCGCACAATGGTTCGTAAGCCATTCCGTCGTATTTGTCGATGACCAATTCAAACAAATCTGCACCAATCATTTCATGGATGTAGTCTGCAACAATCTTCGTATTTCCTACGGGGACATTACCGACGGCATAATTATCTCCTGCATGGGAAAAGAAGACCACCAAAGTTTTCTCGTTCTTTTCCATTACTCCTTGATTATCTGAATTTTGACCCGCAGCCCGAGGACTGCTGTTACATGAAAAGAATGCCAGCAATACTATTACAACTGCAATCATTTTTTTGATGTTCATAAGATAATTTTGTTTTAGATTGTTAATGATGTAATGTTAGTTTATCGTATGTGTTTTCGTCGTTCACCAACGACGAGATATTTCGTTGCAAATATAATGCTTTTTTATGACTCCACAAGTTTTTTGATGTGGAAAAAGCTCAAACAGCCACAAATTTGGTCATCCTCCCGACAATTGCACTTTGCGGATTATTTCAGCAATTCGATGGTTCGATGGATTGCGTCCTCAATCTTGTAATGTGGAAGGAATCCGATGCTACGCAGACGCGAACTATCGAGTATGGCTCTTGTTGCGATGCTGAATCCTCGGGATTCTACATCGGAAGGAAGGTCGAAAACAACCTGTTGGCCATTATAGTTGGCACAACATGCCGCAAAGTCACGGAGACGGACATCGCAGTCGGGATTGCTGATATTATAGGGTATGCCTGCTTCGCCGTGAAGCAGTACGTGTAACATCGCAGCAACGGCATCTGCCACGTAGGTATAAGAGAAGTATTGCTCGCCTCGACTTTTCAGAACGATGTCGTCACCTGCGATTGCATTTTGTATGAATTGCGATGATGCCTTTGTATCGGACGGAAGCATCGTAGGACCGAACACGCGAGAGAGGCGCACGATCTTCACCTGTATTCCGCGTTCCTTCAGGAATGACTGACACAGTGCTTCGCATGTGCGTTTCGACTCTGGATAGCATGAACGGGCATTGGCGAGATTCAGCCTACCAGTGTAATCCTCTGTAAAGATATCATCACCATAAGCATTGCCATAAATCTCGACCGTTGAGGGGTAAAGGACAATTGCGCCACACTGCTCGGCCAACTCAAGTGCATATTCTGCTCCTTTTATATTAATAAGGAGTGTCTCTATGGGATACTGCGAATACGCCATCGGATGGGTGTAGCTGGCAAGGGGGATGATGTAATCGAGCGAAGAGATGCTTGGGAGGATTTGTAGGAGTGGTAACGTCACATCGTGTTCAAGGAATTGGAAACGGGGACTATCGAAGTACTCGCCCAAACGCTCCTGCGCTTTCGTCTTACTTCTTCCCACCGCAACAACGTTCACGTCGCCCATTGCCATCAGCGCGTCGATCAGTTGCATGCCCAGAAGTCCGGTTGCACCAGTAATCAAGAAACATTTATGATGGAGTTGCTCTATTCCCTTGACGGACAGGATGTTTGTCAAGTCCTCCTGATATAGTTTATGCTGTTTGTTGAGAGCCATAGGTGTAAGTGTCTATATTCTGTCTTTTGCTAAGTATCCCTTAAATATCTCCAGATCGTCAGGGGTGGTCAGCTTGATGTTCTTATCGCTGCCCGCAGCGAAATGCAAGGTCACACCCAGCTCCACCATCATCGTGTTGGTGTAATGCGAGCCATGAATGCCTATCTGGCGGTCGAAGGCTTCGTGATATTTCTCATCGAGCAGACTAAATTGATAGGCTTGAGGCGTACAGACCCGACGGATGGTCTCACGAGGAATAAAAGCCTTGGTTGTGGTGTCATCATCGGGGTTGACAAGGAATATCTGCTCATTATAGGGCATAGACGAGACAGCATTGCCGTATTGCTGAGCCTTTCGGATGACATCGGTCAGCACCTCTGCATCTACGAGGGGACGTATGCCGTCGTGAATGATGATGACATCGTCCGCCGAGCATTTGTCCTCAAGGCTGAACACCCCATTGCGTATCGATTCCTGCACCATTGCTCCGCCTGTAACAATCCATTTCAGTTTAGAGATGTTGTAATGCTGGGCATACGACCACACCGTATCTTCCCATCCCTCAATACACACCACTTCGATGGCATCGACCATCGGATGACGTTCGAAGCCCTCAAGCGTGTAGAGCAATATGGGTTTGTCATACACATTGATGAATTGTTTGGGAATACTCTGCCCCATTCTGTTGCCGACACCTCCGGCTACAATCACTGCAATTGTCATATCTAAGCTGATTATCTATTATTTTATGACAAAGATATGGATTCCTTTTCGTTCTGGCAAATAAAACGGCTCAAAAACGCAAAAGTGTTTCTTCAGATAGAAAATAATTGCTATATTTGCAATCGAAAACAGCAAAACGATGAACGAAAATCTGAAACAGTATACTGCCGAGAACCTCAGGAAATGCCAGCTCAAGGAGTTGAGCATTCTGGAAGAAGTGGACAGGATTTGTAAGCAACACGGCATTGATTATTGGCTCGATGGTGGAACCCTTCTCGGGGCGGTGCGCCATAAAGGATTCATCCCTTGGGACGATGACATAGATATCGGGATGACGCTTTCAGATATGAAACGGTTTTGCAGTGTGGCTCCGTCCGAGCTGCCCCGTCATTTGTTTCTACAGACGCCCGAAACCGATGCGAAACTGAAAGAGCCTATCGTTAAGATTCGCGACCTCAATTCGCTGTTCATCGAAGGGAGTGATACGTTTAACGTGGATTATGAGAAAGGTATCTTCATCGACATCTTCCCGTTCGTTCCCTGTCCCGACATGCCCAAGGGGCTGTTGAAGAAGATTGGAAAGGGCATTTGCCATTCATACAGCATCCTACATCGTCAGCATTACTACAGTTTGCGCTCGTTTGCCGAGTATTTCTGGTTCACGGGCAAGTATCTGTGCTGCTCAGCCATTCTGAAACTCTACAGCCTGTTCGGCAACACGAGTCAGCACATGAGCAACTTGCCAGTGAGCAACGGATATGGCATCAATCATCGTCGCGACTCTATCTTCCCGCTTGGACAAATCGAATTTGAAGGGAAAATGTTCCCCTCGCCTCATAATGCCGATGCATATCTCACCGATTTGTTCAAGAATTATATGGAAATACCTCCTGTCGAGAAGCGACAGGTTCACGCTGTAGTCATCGTGCCCGAGTTGAAGTAAACAGAACTTACTCAATCTCAGGCTCTTCCTCCGTTCCCTCAATCGATTTCAGCTCGTCAGGAATCTGCTTGGTGGTCGTCACACCATACTTCAGCAGATCTTGCAGTTGCTTCGAAAGGTTTCCGCGACCTTCTCTCAGTCGCTTTACACCATCATCGTATGTATTGGTTACAGATCGAAGCTGATTGCCTAGGGTGACATAGCCCTCGGCAAATATGGAGTACTTCTCGTAAATCTTAGCTGCTGCCAACAGGATGTCGCGGTTGTTTTTTTCCTGACGCGTGTTCTGCCATGTGAGGAACATCAGCCTCAACACCACCATGAGGTTCGTTGGATTGATGATGAGCACACCTTTCTTATATGCCTTGGTGCCCAGTTGCGGGTCTTTGTTCATCGCAAGAATGTAGCTACCCTCGTTGGGCACGAACATCAGGACGATTGGCATTGCTTTATCCACTTTCTTGTAGTACTGCTTATCGGACAGTTCGCACACATGCTGCCAGATGGAGTCGTGATTGGCCTTGATTGCTACCTTCCGCTCCTCGTCGTTCTCAGCCCCCACATACTCGGTGTAGGCGGTTAACGATACTTTCGAGTCGATAATGATGCAGTTACCGTCAGCACTATAGACAACCACGTCGGGACGTTCGTTGCTACCATCATCACCCTTCACGTTCACCTGCTTCACATATTCCTCGCCCTCTCTCAGTCCACTATCCATCAAGATATTCTCCAGCACCTGCTCGCCCCAGTCGCCCTGAACCTTTCCGCGATTCTTCAGCGCGTCGGCAAGGCTCTGAGTCGTCTTGTCGCGCTCCTTGTCGTGTTCAAATACCGCCTTGATTGAAGCCTCCAAAGCCGAGGTATTCTTCAACTGCTCAGCCTTGCTGTCGTTCACCAAGGTGCGCAGCAATTCCAGTTCTTTTTGCAACGGAGCCACCACCTGCGCCATCTGCTCGGCGTTGAGTTGTTTGAAGTTTTCCGAACGTTCCTGCAACTCTTTCTCAAACTGACTGCGCATTTGTTCGCGTGCCAGCTTCAGTTCAGTACTGAAGCGTTCCTGTCTTAACTGCTCATCCTTCTTCGCCTGACGTTCATTCAACTCAATCGTATACTGGGCATTCTGATTTTTAATAATGAGGTTGACGTTCTCGCTTTTCAGTTTCTCTATTTCGTCCTTCAAGTTCCGAATGGCATCATCATACTTATCAATCAACGAAGCCTTCTCCATAATGGAGTCCTGTAATTTATTTTCGCTCTCATCCAAAATATTCGAGAATTGGCGATCGCTGCGCCACGAGTGATAACACAAAAGGCCTATCAATGCCACAAGAATCACTATAGCAATAACCAACATAGTATCCATAACCATTCATTTATCCGAATGCAAAGATAAAGAAAAAAAACTAAATAGAAAAACTATAGGCAAAAAAACTGACTGAAACGGCGAAACTTCCTATATAATATAATAAGGTGTACCGAAACTGAAGATTGACTCTAAAGTTCTTAGCTATTTACCCTCTATTCACTACTTTCACTACTTTCACTACTTTCCCCACTTTCACTACCTTCTGCGTCATCGATTTCGCCTTCGTCTGCCCCCGTTTGTTTCCATAGCATTTTACAACATACCAGCCAGGGCGTACATCTGTCGATAGGCTTCCGACTTTTTGTCAAAAGCAAGCGGATAGGCGCGCGAAGACGAGGGAAGGCGACAGAGATAGATTTCGTGACGATGGAATTGGGACAAAGAAGGAATCAACAGCCGCTCATTGACCTTGGGAATGGCGTCAAGCGACAAAGAGGAACAGAGGGTAAGGGTGGCAAGCTCGCCAGTAGTGACGATGGTGGTGAGTTGGCAAAGGCCTTGAGTCAGTTGAGGAATGTCGGTAGGTGTGACTATCTCCAAATACTTATCAGAAGCATTGGCTTTCAGTCGACGGACGGCAGATGCCGTGTCGTAGTAGCCAATTCCCCGCTCGAGGAGGAACGCTTTGATGGCATCCAGTCGAAAGGTGCGATGAGCGGAATCAACAAAGTAATCTTTATCGCCAAAGAACACATCACCCGTGATACGCCAGTGGTCGTTGATGTAATTTGGGTAGAAAAAGGGCATACACCATCGCTTTTGCTGAGGAGGAAAGCTGCCAAGGAACAACACTTTGGTATTGCTGGGCAGAAACGGTTGCAGAGGATGCTGTTCGATGCTCGGAGGATTCATGAGGGAGAGGTGGATGGGAGTAACTGCGAGAAGGTTTTACGACGACGGACGTAGTATTGCCAAAGAATGGAGAGGCTGACGAGTTCGGGAAGGGTCTTCGAGAGGTTGCGCTGTGCCTGAATGTGTTGCCGAATGGAAGCATAATACGGAATGAGGGTCGCAAACTCCTTGTGCGCCTTACGTATGGCCTTCATGTTTGCCAAGTCGCCCTTCACCAAAAACTGCACCGCTGCCACGAAATCGAGGAACCGACGCATGCGGATGACCGAACGCAGCTGCTGCTCGGGCAGGTTCTTGTAGAGCATCAGCAGATTGTTGCGGAAGTTGAGGAAAGTCTTACGAGGATTCCCTTGGTTCAGGGTAGCCCCACCGAGATGATAAGCCGTGCTTTGTGGCACACACACGAGGTCATAGCCCATGATGCGCATACGCCAGCAGAGGTCGATTTCCTCCATGTGGGCAAAGAACTTGGCATCGAGACCACCTGCCTCCCAATAAACGTTTGAGCGAACCATCATGGCTGCTCCAGTGGTCCACATCACCGATGCCACCTCGTCATACTGTCCCCTATCGTCCTCAACCGTAGCGAAAACACGACCGCGACAGAACGGATAGCCGTATTGATCGATGAACCCACCTGCGGCTCCCGCATATTCAAACATCGTTTTTTCCTCGCCCTGCGGCAATAACTTCAGCAACTTAGGCTGGCAAGCCGACACTTGCGGATGACGGTCCATAAAGTCGATCATGGGGGTCAGCCACCCATCTTGGCGGATTTCCACATCGCTATTTAGCAACAGATAGTATTCAGCCTCGACCTGACGCAACGAGCGATTGTATCCGTCGGCAAAACCGTAGTTCTGGTCGAGTTGGATGATGCGAAGGTCGGGGAAACAACTGTGTAACATGCTGATGGAGTCGTCGGAAGAAGCGTTGTCTGCCACAATCACCTCGATGCCCTCACCCCGAGAACACCGAATGACCGACGGCAAGTAGCGACGCATCATGTCGGAACCGTTCCAGTTCAGTATAACTATAGCAAGCTTGCACATAGGGCATCATTGGTTTTATTAAATCCTCCCAGCAACACTTCGACAATCTGATTGTCAAGCTCCGGACGGTTGGGAATCTCTATCCTTATATAATTATCGGTGAATCCGTTCATCGGTTTGCTGAGCCGTGAGGAGTGCTCCAGCAACACCTTGGCAGTTTTGCCAATGAAACGCTCGTAGAAGGCATGAGTCTTCTGCTCGGAGAGTTCGAGCAAGCGCTGCGTGCGCAGATGTTTCTCCTTGGGACTCACAACATACGGAATCTGCAACGCCTTGGTACCAGGACGCTCGGAATAGGTGAAAACATGAAGTTGACTGATATCGAGACACTCGATAAACCGACAAGCCTCATCGAAAAGTTCGGGAGTTTCGCCCCGCGTACCCGTCATCACATCAACTCCGATGAAGCAATCGGGCATCAACTGCTTGATACGCTCAATCTTGTATCGGAAAAGCGCCGTGTCGTAGTGGCGATGCATCAGTCGCAAAATGCTATCGCTGCCACTCTGGAGCGGAATGTGGAAGTGAGGCATGAACCGCTCGGAGCGGGCACAGAACTCGATGATGTCATCCGTGAGCAGGTCAGGCTCAATGGACGAGATTCTGTAGCGCTCAATTCCATCCACCTTGTCCAATTCACGTATCAAATCGAGGAAAGTTTCCTTCGTCGAACGTCCGAAATCCCCGATATTCACCCCAGTAAGCACAATTTCCTTACCGCCCTGCTCCGCTACCCGACGAGCTTGCTCCACCAATGAGGCAATCGAACCATTACGGCTACGTCCGCGTGCCATCGGGATGGTGCAATAAGTGCAATAATAGTTACAACCATCTTGAACCTTCAGAAAGTAACGAGTACGGTCGCCATGCGAACAAGAGGGGAAGAACTCTTCGCCCTTCATCTCGCCCATGTGACTGTCCTTTGAAGCCAATGCGTAGCAAATCTGCGGAATGAGTTCACTCCTGTGCTGCGCTCCGACCACCAAACTGACCCCTGGGATGTCGCTAAGCGTCTGTGGTTGTAACTGAGCATAACATCCAGTCACAGCCACCAGTGCCTCAGGATTATCTTTGATGATTTTATGAATGGCCTGACGGCATTTACTATCGGCCATAGCGGTAACCGTACAGGTATTCACGATACATATATCGGCAGGCTCGCCTTTTGCAGCACGTTTCACCCCATGCGACAGCAACATCTCGCCGAGCGTGGAAGTCTCAGCGAAATTAAGCTTGCATCCTAAAGTGAAAAACGATGCTTTCTTGCCGTCGAGTATGCTATAATCTATCATAATGAGGTGCTGGTCAATGAGGAATAATCGTCAGTTCGCTAATAGCTGTCGGGCGCGCTCAATCAGCGTATCTTTCTTGCGCATCACGTCCTCCATCTGCATTTCGACCTTGACATCAGGCTCGATACCAAACTCAATATGCTTTTTGTCACGATCTACCGTTACTACCGCACTATAGCGAACGCTCCATCCACACGGAATCTCTTGGGTGAACGGCATACCTGAACCTCCACCAGTCTTGTCGCCTAACAACGTGACGTTAGGCAGACAATGCATCATCTTCACGAAGTCGTTTGCCGCAGAGAAACATTGTCGGTTGGTAATCACAACAACTTTCTTCTGCCAACGAGTTCCCTTGGCAGGCTCCAAGTACTGCGGTTCCATCTTCGAGAAGTCGTTGTGGCCTTTACCCGTTTTATGATAGATGTAACCCACCAAAATCTTCTCGTTCGTAAAATGAGAAGCAAGACAATCTGCATTAACGAGACTTCCTCCTCCATTATTGCGCAAGTCGATAATAAGTCCGTTGCAAGGAGCAAGCAATGACAACACACTGCTGACATTCCCATGACCAATATCGTTCGTGAAACTCTCACAGCGAACATATCCGACATTATCGTCGAGCACAGTATATTTCAGACTCGCAGCTATACCATAATCGTGTCCTAAATAACTACGCGCGATAGAGTCGTAGTAGTTCTCCGGCTCATCTTCCCAATAACTCCAATTACGTCCAAGGTTGAATGATGCACCAAGATTCACATGCCCGTCTTTCAACTCGGCAATCATCGCACAACAAACCTCAAACAACTGCAGCGACGTCATCTTAGGAGAGATCTTTTTCCGATAGCGCTCGTGCACCTCGTTCCAATCAACTCCCAGCTCCGCTTTCTTGTAATCAAAGAAACAATATCTCTCATCCAACAATTGCCACAACGCATCCAAATTGCCTTGGGGAGTATCAGCTGTTGGCAATTCCTCTTTGACACACGCTGTCAGCGCGAGTACGGACCCAATAATCACGATCGTATGGAAAAACTGTTTCATAGCTTAATACCCAAAATGATTGAATGTGAAAAAGAATGATGACGTAACTCGTTGTACTTCGTCTGGTACAATTCATTATCATATCCCAGATAAAGGCATCTTCCGCGATTGAATTTGAAATCAATGACAAGACGCTGGCGCAACGATGGAGTGTTAAATGGATGCGCGAACACGCAGTTATGATCGTAGTTGCCTAACGAGAACTCCTCATAGTACGACTGACCGAATTGCGGAGAATAGGCAAACCCAATAAAAGGAATATCGAGGGAGTATTCGAGTTGAAAATCCTTCCGAAACAGACGAAAATCGTACGTAGCAAGAGCAGAAGCATCGAGCATCAACGCCAACTTCGCCTGAGCAGGGTTATTACCATTACGTTCATTATAGATGCATCCCAAGTAGAAGTGTCCCATGGGTCCTGCTTTCACACGGAACGCCCCGTTCTGCAGCAGTTGGAAATGATGAGCAACGCCATATGCCACACCGAAATCGTATTCGTTTACATTTCCTGCAGGATTCTCAAGTCCTGACACATGTAAACTGGTACGATGCATCGTATGTTCGTACTGCCGCTCAATCATCATCTTGACGGTTCCGCCCTTATAAGCGTATGGCGACAAATAAGTGTCCAACACATTTGCCCAACCTCCACCGACAAACAACCTTGTGGTAGATTCCTGCGTTTCCTGTGCTTTGAGACACATAGGAATCAGAAGTAATATAAAAATAATTCGTCTCACAGTCTTATTAGAATAATGTAAGTTGGATTGGTCCATCATCATGTGGAGGATTCTTCTTTTTGTATTCTTCATCCGACATCGGCTCTTCCTCAATAACCTTGAGTTCTTCTTCAATAACCTTGGGTTCTTCCTCAATAACCTTGGGTTCTTCTTCAATAACCTCGGGTTCTGCGGAATCATCCGAAGTGTCCGGAATGTCCAGAGTCTCAGGAGTTTCAGGAGTTTCTGGAGTTTCTGGAGTTTCTGGAGTGTCTGGAGTGTCTGGAGTGTCTGGAGTGTCTGGAGTGTCTGGAGCGTCTGGAGCGTCTTGATCATCTGGAGTCTCTGGAACATCCGATTCATCCTCGACATCCTCTGGTTCATTCACAACTTCTTTGACAGAATCAAGCGCCCAAGTAGTTAGTCGCTTACCTTTAGCCTTAAAACCTTTTACAGCAATATATTCTTCAACATCCAATTCCTGTGGTCCGCGGAACGTATCTGGTTCTGCAAATGTAAGTATCAATTTCGGTGTCGGCTGATCTGTGAGCAGTATCAGTCGAGAACCAGCATTGTCGCCAAGGAAGTTTTGGTGTTTCTGCGATGACTCCATCGTGAACCGCTTGATATACGGCAACCCTTGATTGTCTGCATCCCACAGTACTGCTGTCCATACCTTCTCACTATTGTACTTCTCAATGCGAAGAATATTCTGTTCGTAGTGGTTGTTGATGTCGAAATTGGTTGTATAGAACTCTCCGCTGTCGAGCACTACAAGTATCATGTCCTCATTGAAGAACTCTCCCAAGTAGTGTCCATGATTTTCGTAATTTAATCGTTTCACATCGTTATCAAACCACACATCACGTCCTCCAAGAGTGCTGCCTCCATGAGATTTCAATCCTATTCGGAGCACATCATACTTGGTGAGTTGATTTCCGCGTGCACTACGTCCTTTTACGTCAATCTCACTGAAATCCTTGTCGAATACCAACTTCTTCAGCTTCGTCTTTTGCTGTTCTTTCAAAGTGATCTTAATAATTTCTGCCTCGCCATTTGCGTTTGAAGTGAAGTAGGTAATACGCGACTTAGGTGTACCCATCGTTACATCATACTCGCGGTCACGCGATAAGGTTGGAATATTGAAACGCTTGATATACGTCACCCCACTCTTGCCATCCTTGTAACAAACATTATAGATGGTACGCGTGTCGTTCTTCTTAAACACAGCTACATGGATGATTTCTGTCTTACGTTTTTCTGCCTTCGCTTTCTCCGTTTCGCCCACGAATACTTTCTCTGCAACTTTTACTACCTTGTAAGTTCCGTCTTTGTAGAATATGATGATATCATCCAAATCGCTACAGTTACAAACAAACTCATCTTTCTTCAAGCTTGTACCCACGAAACCATCAGCCCTGTTGATATACAACTTCTGATTTGCTTCCGCTACGGTTGCGGCTTGAATCGTATCGAAGTTTCGTATTTCGGTCTTTCTTGGGTGATCCTCTCCATATTTCTTTTGAAGATATTTGAACCATTCTGCTGTTACTTCTACAAGATTTGCCAGATTCTTCGCTATATCTTCCAACTCCTCCTTGATTTTCGCTATCAAATCGTCTGCCTTGTCTTTGTTGAACTTCAGAATACGTTGCATCTTGATTTCAAGCAGACGCAAGAGGTCATCGCGTGTTACTTCACGAATGAAGTCTTTCTTGAACGGTTCCAGTCGCTCATCTATATACTTCAACGCCTCATCAGTGCTTGCTGCATTTTCGAATGGTTTCCCTTTATAAATGCGTTCCTCTATGAAAATCTTTTCAAGAGAGCAGAAGTGTAGCTGCTCCAGCAGTTCGTCACGACGTATCTCAAGTTCGCGTTTAATCAGATACTTGGTATAATCCGTCGATCTACGCAACACATCGCTGACAGTCAGGAACTTAGGCATCCGTTCATCGATGACACAGCAGTTTGGGCTGATGCTGATTTCACAATCCGTAAAAGCATATAATGCGTCTATCGTTTTGTCGCTCGACACTCCTGGCATCAGATGGATCAAGATTTCCACATTCGCAGCGGTGTTGTCGTCCACTTTACGAGCCTTTATCTTTCCCTTATCAATCGCTTTCAGGATAGAGTCAATAAGTGTGGTGGCCGTTTTGCCGAATGGAATCTCGCGGATGACAAGCGTCTTGTTATCCAGCTTTTCAATCTTAGCTCTCACCTTCACCACTCCACCACGTTGACCATCATTGTATTTCGACACATCGATACTACCTCCCGTCAAGAAATCGGGATAGAGTTGGAACGGCTCGTTATGCAAATAGCTTACAGCAGCCTCGCACAGCTCATTAAAGTTGTGAGGAAGTATTTTTGTCGATAGCCCCACAGCAATTCCTTCGGCTCCCTGAGCCAGCAATAGTGGGAACTTGACAGGTAAAGAAATAGGTTCTTTGTTACGTCCGTCATACGACAGCATCCATTCTGTTGTCTTCGGGTTGAACACCACTTCATTGGCAAACTTCGACAAACGCGCCTCGATGTATCGTCCTGCTGCGGCATCATCGCCAGTCAGTATATTACCCCAGTTGCCTTGACAGTCAATCAGCAGTTCTTTCTGTCCCAACTGAACCAGAGCGTCCTTGATTGAGGCATCACCATGAGGGTGAAACTGCATCGTGTGACCAACGATGTTTGCAACCTTGTTATATCGCCCATCATCCATTCTCTTCATGGAATGCATGATACGACGCTGAACAGGTTTAAAGCCATCTTCTATATGAGGGATGGCACGATCCAAAATAGCAGAAGACGCATAATCCAAGAACCAAGTTTGATACATACCACTCAAATGGTGGGTAATGCTGTCTTGTATCTTCGTCGGATCATAATCGGTATGCGAAACACTACTTTCCTCGTTCGTCACTTCGCCCTCCAAATTCTCATCTCGCAACTCTAAACTCTCATCAATATCGTTAATATTATCGTCCATATATTTCCAATTTGCCACAAAGATACAAAATATTTACAATTTACGATTTACGATTTACGATTTTCTTCATTTTTTCACCTTTGACCTTTGACCTTTGACCTCTTTTTCGTAACTTTGCAGTCGATAAAACCGCATAATTATGAAATTACCCATCATCATCACACTTTTACTTTCATCCATACTGACAGCACTTCCGTCCGTGAATTTGGAGGCAAAAGATCTGTTTCCTGACGGCACAGAAATTCCGGCTTGGTTCCGAGATACGACACATGTCAAATTATCAGAACTTGGCAAACAATACTGTATTACTGACTATGGTGTCTTGATGGATGGAAAAATCTACACCCAACAGTTGCAATCGATCATCGACAAAATGGCGGCAAATGGAGGTGGTGTGATGGTCATACCTTCAGGCACTTTCATGAGTGGAGCTTTGTTCTTTAAGCAAGGTACCCATCTCTATCTGGAGAAAGGAGCTGTGTTAAAAGGTTCTACCGATATCAGCGACTTCCCCGTGATGACCACTCGTATTGAAGGAGAAACCTGCAATTATTTCCCTGCTTTGGTCAATGCAGACGGATTGGACGGATTCACCATATCAGGCGAGGGTACTATTGACGGAAATGGACTCCCCTACTGGAAAGCATTCTGGTTGCGTCGCAGTTGGAATCCTGCATGTACCAACAAAGACGAGCAACGCCCCCGATTGGTCTACATATCCAATTGCAAAAACGTCCAGATTGAAAACGTCAGCCTACAGAACTCACCATTCTGGACAACACATTATTATAAATCTGAGAACGTAAAACTCCTCAACCTACACATCACATCCCTCTATAAACCTGTACGAGCACCCTCTACTGATGCTATAGATATCGATGCTTGTAAGAACATGTTGGTAAAGGGATGTTATATGTCCGTTGATGATGATGCGGTAGCCCTCAAGGGAGGAAAAGGTCCTTGGGCAGATGACCCCGTGAAGATGCCCGAGAATGGGGGAAATGAAAACATCATCATCGAAGACTGCACATTCGGGTTCTGCGCCAGTTGTGTCACCTGTGGTAGCGAATCCATCTACGACCACAACATCGTTCTGCGACGTATCAAAGTAGATGAAGCGACCAATCTGCTTTGGCTCAAGATGCGCCCCGATACACCTCAGCATTATGAATATATCACCATAGAGGACATCACAGGCAATGCAAGCAACTTCCTGCTCGTTCGACCTTGGACTCAGTTCTACGATCTAAAAGACCGCACAGACACACCCATGTCGTATAGCAACAATATTGTGATGCGGCGCATCAATCTCGAATGCAACACCTTCTTCAATGTCACACCTCGCGAGGACCAATACCATCTCCGTGACTTCCTGTTTGAGAATTGCACCATCAAGGCACGCACCTCAAACTACCACCCTGAGTATATTGAGAATCTAAAGACGAAGAATGTCATTGTAAATGGTAAGACTATTTAATCATAAAACAACATCTTTTTATTCAACTATTTAATCCTATTTCAATTATGAAAAGTTTCAGAATTACGCTCTTAGCAGCATTGCTCCTCACAGTTGGAGCATTTGCATGGGCTGCAAAGGTTGACAAAGCCATCAACATCAAAGTAGGGACAAAGACTCGTAAGTATCGTCTCTATGTGCCCAACAACGTAAAGGAAAACACCGCTCTTGTATTTTGCCTTCATGGTACAGGAGGCTCGTCCGACAACAAACAGCCTTCGTTTGATGCGATTGCAAATACAGAAGGTATCATCGTGGTTTATGGTCATGGTGAAAACGTCAAGTTCCCTTTCTTCGGCAATATGGAGTTACCTGGATGGAATTCGACAGGAGAATGGAGCAATGATTGCGACTATCTACTTGCTGTCATTGAAGATGTAGCGAAGTCCTATACCATCGACCGCAAACGCATCTACTGCTGTGGGTTCTCCAATGGGGGCATGATGACTTACACGGTTGCAAACCTCCTCGCAGATAAGTTCGCAGCTTTCGCCTCCATCAGCGGATACCCAATTAATGAGTTCCACCTCCACCACACAGGTTGTCGTCCTGTTCCGTTCCTTCATATACATGGAAAGAGCGACGACTTCGTGAAATATTCACTCGTTCCAAATATCATTTATAATATGGTAGCACGCAATGGTGCCAATCCTAAGCCTGTTGTAACAACAAAGGCGGGAAAGTATAAAAAGAGTGTGTTTGAGGCAACTGAGGGAGGATTCCCTGTCGTCTATTACGAAATAGATGGAATGGGACATAATCCTGATACCAACAATACGGAAGACGGCAACTCTGCAAAGACCATGTGGAACTTTATGAAGCAATACACGCTCGACTCTCCTTGCGACACTACCCTCAAATGGCGTCCGAACCTTGAGCAGGAAGGATGGGAACCCAAACAACATGGATGGACTCTCAATAGCGGTCTCACGATTTGCTCTTTCGCGAAAGAACAGGATACAGGCTCCAACGGTAATGCCAATTCCTATCCTTCGCTCCAGTTCGTCAAAGGCAACTACCGACTTACTTTCAACGCAATTGGCGAAGAAGGCAAGACTGTCAACGTACAACTCAAACGGCTCTCAGGAAAGAAAAACATCGTGTTTAAAGAGAGTGTTGAGGTGGGCAACAATCGTGCTATCGAGTTCGAAATTCCAGATGATTGGTGCGAGTTTAGTCTTAGTTTCACCAAGCCTACATCAGCTGACAACATCAAGATTGAGGCAATCGAGATTCACTCCTATGATCCAAATGCAACAGGAATCAGAAACCTTACTTCAGCTCTTGCTCCAAACGGGGAAGCAATATACAACCTGAGTGGTCAACACATCAATTCGATGCATAAAGGTATCAACATCATTAATGGTCGGAAAGTACTCGTTAAGTAACCGTTAATTAGGGAATGATTTAACCATTGGATCAACTATTTAGAATCATCCCTTGATTCGTAAAAAAACTTGCAGCCCTTAAGGGAAAATTTTGTTACCCCTAGGGGCTGCAAAAATATTCACATATTCAGTCCCTATCTCTAAGTACGGGAAATTTCTCACGGAATCGCTGCAATTCGTCCATATCAAGTTCGACTGCAGCGGTTTCCGATTTTCCAGGAGTACACTGAGCAATGATATGACCATAAGCATTATGAATGACAGAATCGCCTAAGTATTCGCCCTGCTTGTCGTGAGCCAGTCGAACCAACTTGTCTTGGCTTACGATATTCGCTCCCACAACAAAGCATTGGTTCTCCAGCGCACGTGCCTTCAATAGAGTTTGCCATACTTCTCGCCGCTTTTGAGGCCAGTTGGCCACATAGATGATGGCATCATAATCTCCATGATTGCGGCTAAAAACAGGGAAACGCAAATCGTAGCATACCTGAAGGAGGAAGCGTACACCTCGCCATTCGACAACAACTCGTCGCTCACCTGCTGCATACTTATCTGGCTCGCCTGCATAACTAAACAAGTGATGCTTGTCATAGTAGTCACAGCTTCCGTCAGGACGGACAAAGAACATGCGATTCCTCAGTAGCGTCCCATCTTTCATGGCTACACTTCCTGCGATTGCAGCATCCCGACTTCGTGCCTGACCTATCATCCAATTCAAGATTCGCGGTCCATGTTCTTCTGCTCCTTCGGTCATGAAACCCGTCGCAAACATCTCAGGAAGGACATACAAGTCTGCCTCCAGCTGTTCGTCCATCAAGTCCGTGATATGCTGGAGCGTCCACTCCACATCTCGCTCTCGAATCTCATGTTGTACAATCGCTACCTTCATCTTTACTCTACAATTTATCAACACCTTATTTCACGAAAACCTTCTTTCCTCCGACAATATTCAAACCCTTCTGAGGAACTGCTAACTTCTGACCAGCAAGGTTAAAAATGGATTCCGTTTTCGTCTTATCAACAGTCACATTTTCCTTGATGCCGCTTGTGATACCATTGTCTGAACTCAAGATAAGCCACCTTTGGTTTGTATCATCCATATCGTTATCAAAAGAAGAACCGTTAATAATCCCATTCGCACCTCCTGCCATCGCTGTTGCATAACTACCATTAGCTTTCAGCATCCAATAGCTACGCAACTTATAGCTATCTTCACCATTATTCCAGGTGGTGAAATCGCGACTCGGCATCAGTTGCAGTTTTTCGTTGGCAGTTGGGTTTTCGCGTTTTGCCGTTGTAAACCTACTCCCGTTGTATGAGATGTATGCTCCTGTTCCGATGTTGCGGAAAGAATAGAATTGAGTTTTGGGGTCAAACGAAACTTCCCATGCATAGCTGGCATCAGCCTGAAGGTCAGTTGTTGCTATCTCCGTCCATTTCAGTCCTGTGCTTGTAGCTTGGAGGTATGCCTTCTGGAATCCATAAGCATCATCTACATTTTGGATAAAGTAACAATTTGGTGCCTCGTCATCATACTCGAATGTATAAGCAGGACTAGCAAAACAATTACCGGTTGGCTGAACGCCATCTTCATGGAGTCCTTCGATAATCAAAGCATTACCATAGTACAACAAGTCGGTACCGCTGTCTTCCTGCGCACCATTGATGCCATAAGGCCACATATGCTGCGAGTCACCTTTCATCTTAGCCGTATTATTGTTGTCCCAGAACTGAAGCACTTCGTTGGCACGAACACCCGTCCAAGTTCCATTAACAAGCAACTGCCACCAACCTCCAATCGTACCTACACCCACTCCGTGAGCAGCTTCGTGCATGATGGTTCCTGTCTTCTGATAGGCAGAGTTAGGTCCTACACGCATACTGCCTCCATAACTACAATCAGCTGTAGGAGTACCTGCGCCATACGAAACACTCAAGTTTACTCCCTGAATATTCATCAAATCGTTCCATATCTTTGTACCGTTCTTCAGGGCATAACTGATGCGATCGTTCTCTTCCGTACTTCCACCGTTGTTATACCAGTAGGTCATTGTTCCCTTTGGAATGGTAATAATCTTCAGTTCATCGCCGTATGCCACCTGGTAGCCTTCTGTGAGGACATACGGACGGGCATAATACACAGTTGCAGGGGTCAAGTTCTCCATCACATAGATCAATCCGTTGTTCGAAAGGGTGCGGGTCGATTTCCCATCCACGATGGTTGGACGATGTGATGTACTGTAGCAGAAACCTGCCTGTTTCAGTTTTGCACCATTCAGTTTATATGTAAATCGTCCGAATGCCATTGTGGCACCACGCGCATAACGCTTGTCTGTCGTCAAGGTAGGTACAGCACCTGTAGGCGATTGAATCAGGAACAGCATCTTGGCATCCTCCAGACGGTCGACTGCTGCGTACAATTCATCGTTTTTGTTCGTTTCACTTTTGTAGGTCGCACGTGCTGCTTCGATGGCGGTGCTGTAATCGTCCGAACCAGGTGCGCTTCCGTCGCCCAGCATTGTTACGGCCTCGTTGATAGCAGCTCCTAATGCTGCATAAGCCTCGACCGACCGTCGTGCTTCTTCTGTGATAAGACGGAGTTGGGTAGACACCTTGGTGATTTCACTGATGCGCTTGAATT
>JAEEGL016660118.1_pt1 | contig 135515 bp, 109 predicted proteins | sample 9134231 | NCBI WGS metagenome assembly JAEEGL01 (sample SAMN16246548, study PRJNA631951) | gut metagenome | biome: gut microbiome; feature: rumen; material: fiber-attached | host: Bos | place: Iran: Karaj | collected 2018-10 | reverse complement strand
GCCAAGGTGGAGGTAGCGGGTTCGAGCCCCGTAATCCGCTTAACGCGGTTTGGAAATATCCTTATCGTGAAAGAAATCCGGAACCTTGTGTTCCGGATTTTTTGTTTCCTCCCCTGCTCTATTTCGGTCTGCACTGCATGATGCCGAACGATACCGTCGTCGTGAGCGATTCGATCTGATCGAGCTTTGCAATATCGCTTGCTGCGGTTTTGTGCGCATAAGGCGTCATTGCAAACAAGGCTTTGAGATGTTCTGCCGGAACCGTGATCGTATCGGTAAGGCGCTCAAACGCTGTCAGCGCAAATCCTTCCGGTGCATCGGACACAGGTTTGTTCTCATACGGCTGATCATAGACAGCCTGTTTCAGCTCCCAAAGATGCTTTTCCAGCGGAATGACGCGAAGCAGCAGACCGTCCTGCTTGAGAATACGCAGAAACTCATGCGGTTCACACGGCGCAAACAGATTCAGAATACAGTCACAGCAATGATCCGCAGCCGGAAGATGACTGACCGATGCAACTGCCCAATCCGCATCTGCAATCCCCTGCTGCTTTGCACGTACCGCTGCAAACCGCAGGATATCCGGTGAAATATCTATCCCGCAGAGCTTGGTATCTGTACCCTTGCTGCGCAGTGCAGACGTTACGGCACAGGAATACCAGCCCTCGCCGCATCCGACATCCATAATCTGCATCGGCTGTTCCTGCACTGCAATCGCACAGATACGGTCAAGCAGCTTCTGATAGTATCCGGCATTCAGAAAAAGCTGACGCGCCTTTGCCATTTCAGCGTCATCCCCGCGCTGCCGCCTGCTCTGTCTCTGCAACAAATTTACATATCCGGATTTTGCACAGTCAAAGCTGTGACCCTTCTCACAGAAATACCGTTTCGGCTCCGCCGTCAGAAATGCACCGCAGACCGGACAGATCATTTTCATTCACGACACTCCCGTCACAAAAAAGCAGTACAGGCACAGTAACTGTACTGCTTTTCTTTTTATATATTATAGTATAACACATTATCACACAAAAAGCAAGGCGAATAAAAAATGTACTTTCAGATTCAGCACTGTGGTTTGCAGCCCGCTTTGTATAAAAAAGCAAGAAGTTTCACCGCCCCTATGCTGATTTTCCGTTTTTTCAAAAATTTTTCTGTGATTTTGCAAAAAACCACTTGCATTTTTTTGTGAAGTATGCTAAAATATATGTGTACGAAAAATCCGACCGTGATCGGCAGTTCTGCGTGTTCACGCGATTTTTCGCTTTTTAGCGTTTTTACATTGGTTTCTGCGATGCTGTATCAGAATTATGCACAAATGGCAAAATGCCCAAAACGCAAAGAATCCAACATCTGACGCAAGATTATTTATCGAAAGGGGCTATGGAATGTGGCGAAACTGAAACTGCTTGTCCTGTTCGGCGGCTCGTCCAACGAATATGATGCGTCTCTGACTTCTGCCGCTGCCATTCTGCGTACTCTGAACAGCGAACGGTATGAAATCGTTCCGGTCGGCATCAACAAAAAAGGCAGATGGCTTTATTTCCCAGGCGATTATGAGGAAATCGCCTCGGGAAAATGGATCGAGAATCCGGACTGTGCCTCCGCGATCCTGTCGCCGGATCCTGCACACCGCGGTATCCTCATCCTTGAGGACGGCAACTACACGCTCAAACGAATTGACGTCATTTTTTCTGTCCTGCACGGACAGTTCGGCGAGGACGGCGCAATTCAGGGCCTCTGTGAGCTGTCGCATATCCCGTATGTTGGAAACGGCATTTTCAGCTCTGCTGCCTGCCGCAGCAAAGCAATGACGCATGCACTGCTCTCCTCAGCCGGCATCCCGATGCCAAGCTGGGTCGCAGTTTCCCAGAGAAATCTCAGCCGTCTGGAGCACGAATATGAACGGATTGAATCGCAGCTTGATTATCCGATGTATGTCAAGCCCTCCGGCTGTGACCAGGCAATCGCATCCGGCAAGGCGGAAAACCGTGAGGAGCTTTCGCAGCATGTCAAGCGCGCCTTTACACAGGACGCAACGGTTCTTGTCGAGGAGCTTGTCGAGGGCAGAGAATTCCGCGTCGGCGTATTCGGCTATGATCCTCCGTTTGCGTCGTTTGTCGGTGAAATCACCGGCAGCACAGAGGATGATCTGACGATTCCGGCTGATCTGGACGAACAGACCGTCCACATTATGCGTGAACTGGCGGTTTCCGCATTCTGTATTCTGGAATGCAGTTCACTGGCACTGGTGGATATCTATTATACAAGCCGCGGTGATATTCTGCTCGGTGAGGTCAACACAATGCCGGAAATGTCCGATGCATCAGCCTATCCGAAGCTCATGGCGGATCTCGGTATGCGGTATCCGTATCTGCTCGATAAGCTGATTGAGCAGGCAATCGAGCATGATGACCGCAGCTTCTGAATCTGAGACGGAGGAATTATGTCTGCTGAGCAACAAAATCATAATAACAGAGATGAGAATGCGATTCTGACCATTCTCAGCACGCAGACTGCCGACGGGGAGACAGAACGCTCTGAATTGAATACGACCGCATACTTCGGAAGAAACGGCAATGAGGTTACGATAAAATATACAGAGCTGGATGAGAACGGAAACACAGCCGGTGAAACGGTCATCACCGTGCTGGATCAGCAGCTTGTTACAATCCATAAAATCGGCTTTGCGGAGGCTGTCATGATCCTTGAACCGGGCAAAACGCATCCGGTCAAGTATTCGACTGTCTTCGGCGATATGGAGATGCTGCTTTGTGCGCTCGAGATTGAGGCGCAGTTTCACCCTGGCGGCGGAAGGCTTCAGCTGCGGTATCTGATTGATATCGGCGACAGCTATTCTGCACAGAATACGATTGATCTGCGCGTTCGTCTGCGTTAATGCAGTGGGACGCCTGTCAAATACAGACTAGACAACGGAAGGAGTGTTGTATTTGAATCATATTTCGGCTTCAGCCAATGAAGCAAAACAGCTGATTCTGGAGGCAATCGGCAGACTGGTGGCGGAAGGCGTGTTCCCCGCAGAACCGCTTCCGGCATTCAATATTGAAATTCCGGCAGACCGTTCGCACGGCGATTTCGCTTCCAATGTGGCAATGGTTTCCGCCAAAACGCTGCACATGGCACCGCGGAAGATTGCCGAAGAAATCGCAAATTCACTGGTGCTGGAGGGTTCCCCTTTCGATAAGGTCGAGATTGCCGGACCCGGCTTCATGAATTTCTATCTCGGACAGAGATGGTATTCGGATGTGGTCCGCAATGTCATTGCCGAAGGAGAACGCTACGGCTGCTCGGAGATCGGCAAAGGCAAGCGGGTGCTTGTGGAATTTGTTTCGGCAAATCCGACCGGTCCGATGCATGTCGGCAATGCGCGCGGCGGTGCAATCGGTGATACGCTTGCATCGGTTTTGCAGGCTGCCGGATATCATGCCGAGCGTGAATTTTATGTCAACGATGCCGGCAATCAGATCGAAAAATTCGGTAAATCACTTTCACTGCGCTATATGCAGCTCTGCTCGGAAAAGGGTCAGGAGATTTACAAATCGACGCCCGATACCGAGGCACTCTGCAAGCTGATCTACGGCGAAAACGGCAATACCGAGGATTTCCCGATGCCCGAGGATGTATATCTCGGACAGGATATCATCGCGCACGCCAAGAACTATTATGATCTGCACGGCGATTCGCTTGCAGCCGTATCCGATGAGGAACGCAGGAAGGCGCTCGTCGATTATGCGCTCCCGCTGAATATCGCAGGGCTTGAGCATGACCTGAAGCAGTACCGAATTGTATATGATAACTGGTTCCGCGAAAGCACGGTTCATGCAAGGAATGAGACAAAGCTGATTGTAGACAAGCTGCTCGAAGCCGGAAAGGCATATGAGCAGGACGGCGCGATCTGGTTCAAAGCGACGGATTACGGCGTGGACAAAGACTTTGTTCTCCGCCGCAGCAACGGGCTTTATACCTATATTGTTCCGGATATCGCATACCATTATGATAAGCTCGTCACACGGCATTTTGACAGGGCGATCAATGTACTCGGCGCCGATCATCACGGTTATGTTCCGCGCCTGAAAGCAGCACTGACCGCGCTCGGTGTCGATGCTTCCAAGCTCGATGTGATTCTGATGCAAATGGTTGCCGTAATGCGCGACGGTCAGCCGGTCAAGCAGTCCAAGCGCAGCGGCAAGGCATTGACGCTTGTCACGCTTCTCGAGGATATTCCGGTCGATGCGGCAAGATTCTTCTTCAATCTGCGCGAAGCGAATTCGCACTTTGAATTTGATCTTGATCTCGCAGTTGAAAAATCCTCATCCAATCCGGTATACTATGTACAGTATGCGCACGCAAGAATTTGCAGCCTGATCCGCAACCTTGCGGAAAGCGGCGTTCCGGTTCCTGCGGCGGCAGATGCACAGCTCGATCTGCTGAGCTCCCCTGCCGAGCGTGAGCTGATTCGTCAGGTTGCGCTGATGCCTGCGGAAGTCGAAACCGCAGCCGCACAGCTTGATCCTTCCAGACTGACGAAATATTCGGTTGATCTGGCAGCACAGTTCCATAAATTCTATGACGCCTGCAAGGTGCGTGATGCAGAAACTGCGGAACTGCGTGATGCGAGACTGCTGCTCTGCGATGCTGTCTGCCGTACACTCGGCAATGTGCTCCGGCTGCTGAAAGTAACAGCTCCGGAAAGAATGTAACTATTTTGTAATCAAAAGCAAAGTAAAACACAAGAATTTCATGGAAACATTCGGTATTTTTCACAATCAGAAAGGTGAAAAATACGTGAAACAACAAATTATTAACATTCTGTTCATGATTTGTTAACAACTAAGGACGGGAAATATGTTACAATCTGTAATAGTTTCAGATCAGGATTATCCCTGTGCGACCTTTTACGATTGGCATCAGATCCCTCCTGCCTGAGATCATGGCACTCCCAAACCAAAATTCATGAAGAAAGCGAAGGGATCGTATTATGTCTAACAGACCGTTTCAGGGACTTGTCGTTCAGATGCACGACACCATCCACGCAACCATCGGTGTAGTCGATGAGACCGCAACCATTATCGCATGCAGTGATCCGACCCGTGTCGGCACGACCAATGAATTCGTATCCATGGATATGAACGAATCCGGTGATTTGTTCATCCGCGACGGATTCACCTACAAGCCGTTCGGCGTCCGCACAACGCCGGATTATGCCGTCTTTGTGGAAGGCACCGATGAGAATGCTGCAAAGTATGCTGATATTCTTGCAATCGCAATGTCCAGCATCAAGCAGTATTACGACGAAAAATATGACCGAAACAACTTTATCAAGAATGTCGTTCTGGATAACGTGCTGCCCGGTGATATTGTTGTAAAGGCGCGTGAGCTGCACTTCAATGCGGAAATCAGCCGCGTTGTCTTCCTGATCCGAATTGTATCCGCAAATGATATCTCTGCATATGATGTTATCCAGAATCTGTTTCCGGATAAGAGCAAGGACTTTGTCTTCAATATCACCGAGACGGATATCGTTCTCGTAAAGGAGATCAAGTCCACAAACGAAAGCAAGGACCTCGAAAAGCTCGCACGCTCTATTGCAGATACCCTTTCGAGCGAGTTCTATACCCGCGTCAATGTCGGTATCGGCACAAGCGTTGTCGGCGTCAAGGATCTTGCACGTTCTTTCAAGGAAGCGCAGACTGCTCTGGAAGTCGGCAAGGTATTCGACACGGATAAGGTTATCGTCAGCTACGATAATCTCGGTATCGCCCGCCTGATTTATCATCTGCCTACTACGCTCTGCGAAACCTTCCTGCATGAGGTATTCAAGCGCGGCAGCATCGAAAGCCTCGATCATGAAACACTGTTTACGATCCAGCGTTTCTTCGAGAACAACCTGAATGTTTCGGAAACCTCCAGAAAGCTGTTCGTTCACCGCAACACGCTGGTCTACCGTCTTGAGAAGATCAAGAAGCTGACCGGTCTGGATCTCCGTGAATTCGACCATGCAATCGTCTTCAAGATTGCACTTATGGTGAAGAAGTATCTTTCGTCCAGCCCTGTGAAGTTCTGAGCGAAGGATCATACAAAAGATTGATTTGACATTGAATTTGGGGAGTGCCGAACGGAGAAATTCGTTTGGCATTTTCCATGTATAGAAAGTTTACATAATTGATTTTCACCCTTGGGAAGATGTCGAAGAATCAGCACATGTTTTGATTATACCGTTTGTGCTGATGCCAAAACGTCCAAATGAGGAGGAATACTCTTGGTAGAGTTAAAAAATGTGTCTGTGACATACGAAAGTACCGGCGTAGAGGCACTTTCGGATGTCAGCCTGAAGGTCGAGGACGGCGAATTTGCGTTTGTCATCGGTCGCTCAGGCGCCGGAAAGAGTACGCTGATCAAGCTGCTTATGAAGGAGCTTGACGCAAACAGCGGTGAGGTCTATGTCAACGGCTATGACCTCATGAAGCTGAAAAAGCGTAAGGTTCCGGAATTCCGCCGTACAATCGGTGTTGTATTTCAGGATTATCGCCTGATAGACACCATGACGGTATATGAAAATATCGCATTCGTACTGCGTGTGATTGACGCGCCGAGAAAACAGATTCGTAAGCGCGTTCCATATGTGATGTCGCTGGTCGGCTTGCAGGATAAAGCAGACTGCTATCCGAGTGAGCTCTCCGGCGGTGAACAGCAGCGTTGTGCACTGGCACGCGCGCTGGTGAACGATCCGGCACTTCTGATTGCAGACGAGCCGACCGGTAATGTCGATCCGGAGCTTGCCTACGAGCTTGTGGAACTATTGCAGGGCATCAATGCCTGCGGTACAACGATTCTCATGGTGACGCATGCGCATGAAATGGTTCGTCATTTCGGCGGCAGAATCATCAATATCAGCGAGGGTGAGGTCGTATTTGACGAAGTGATTGGAGGCGCAGAAATTGAAGCTCAGTAGTTTTCGGTATCTTGTCAGACAGGGCTTTGACAATGTCTGGAAGAACCGTGTTATGGCTTTCGCATCGTTCTGTGTTCTGCTCGTCAGCCTTCTGCTGGTTGGAATCTCTGTTCTGTTTTATGTGAATATTAACGCGATCATCGGCGGTATCGAGGATAAAAACGAAGTAATTGTCTACCTCAGCGAGACAACATCCGAAGAACGCCGCACCGAGATAGGTGATGAGCTGGCTGCAATGAAAAATATCGCAAGCGTTCAGCTCTATACAAAAGAGGAAGCCCTGGAAGACCTGAAAGTCGATATGAGCGATCAGGCAATCGTATTTGAGTCGCTCGGCGATGACAATCCCCTGCTGGATGCCTACCGCATCCGTGTTGCAGATATCTCCAAAATGGACGAAACGATTTCTGCGACGAAGAAAATGCAGGATGTCGATTCGGTTCGCTCGCCGGATTCCTTTGTCGAGCTGCTCACGGAAATGCGCCGCGTTGTGACGATTGTCGCAATCGCAATCATCATCGCGCTATTCATTGTTTCCATGGTAATTATCTCGAATACAACCCGTGCCAGCGTATTCTCCCGCCGCCGCGAGATCAGCATAATGCAAAGCGTCGGTGCGACGAAAGCATTTATCCGGTTCCCCTTTTTCATCGAGGGCATGATCAACGGATTTATGGCAGGCGTTTTCGCAACGCTGCTGACATGGTTTGCATATGACAGCCTTGTGAATCTTCTCGGTCGGTTTGATGTTCTGAGCACAATCGGTCTCGGTAATGTCATTCCTCTCAGCAGAATTTATGTGATTGTGATGCTTTCCTATATCTTCGCCGGTTCGCTGATCGGCGCATTCGGAAGTGTCCTTTCCACACGGGTACATCTGAGATACCGTGCCGCCAATATGTAACTAAATGCGAAGCAAACAAAGGAAGGTTTATTTATGAACAAGCAATGCAGAAAAGCGCTTGCAGTGTTGTCTGCCGTCATTCTGACAGCGACATCCCTTACGCTGGAAGCAAAGCAGAATCCGAATAATCTTGCTTATGCAAAAACGCTGAAAGAAATCGAACAGGAGAAAAAGGAGAAGCAGGATCAGATTGATCAGAAAAAGGAGGAGCTCAAAAAGCTCTCCGATGATCTGGACAATAAATCCGCTTACGAGCAGACGCTGAAAGAGCAGATCAGCCTCATCAACGGCAAAATGGTGCTGATTGATTCACAGATGTCGAATCTCATCGGTGAAATATCTGAAACGGAAAACCAGATTGCCGCACTCCAGAATGAAATTGACGAGGAAGAGATTGCCGTTCAGGAGGGTCTGAAGCTCTTTAAGTCCCGTATCCGCGCGCTGTATGTGCACGGCAATGACAGTCTGCTGTCCGCACTGGTCGGTGCATCGAGCTTCTATGATGTGCTTGCCAGAATGGACCTGATCAAGCGTATTTCCAAGCATGATGATGAAATGATCACAGAGCTTCGTGAGGAGATTCAGTCCCTGACAAATCATAAGCAGGATCTGACTGTCAGCTTACAGGCGCTCAATCTCAAGCAGACAGAAATTCAGGTGCTTATGGACGAATTTGATTCGTCGAAGAAAGAACTCGATACGGCGCTGTCTGATAATCATGTTGATATTCAGATGATCGAATCCAAACAGCAGACTGCAAACAATGAGTTGAAAAAGCAGCAGATGGATATGGATAAGATCGAACAGGAAGAACAGGATCTGATTGCCGAAGCAATCCGCAAGGCAATGGAGGAAGAACAGAAAAAACAGGAAGAGGAAGCACGCAAAAAGGCAGAGCTTGAGGCAAAGCGTACTACCACGACAACAACGACCACAACAACTACAACCACAACAGTCCGGACAACGATTGCGACCACCACAGCCGCACCTGCAACGCAGGAAGCTGTTGTTACAGAGGCACCGGCGAATTCACAGGCAGTGATAACCAATGCTGCAACCGAGGAAACACCGGCACCGACAACTGCGCCGACGACTGCTGCAACAACTGCTCCGACGACAACCACTGTCGCTGCAACGACAACACAGGCGCCGCCGACCGGCAGCATGTTTGCGTGGCCGTGTCCGGGTCATTATGGCATTTCCAGCCCGTTCGGCTACCGCAAGGACCCGTTTACCGGCGCAACCAGCGGTCACAGCGGCATTGATATTATCGGAAATGTTACCGCAATCAACGGCGCAGCAGCCTGCGCAGCCGGAAACGGTACTGTCATTCGTGTTGTAAATGACGGCTGGGGCGGCGGTTACGGTAATAACGTCGTAATCTATCACGGCAACGGCTATTCGACACTGTATGCGCATTTGCAGCGCACAACTGTTTCTGTCGGTCAGACGGTAACTGTCGGTCAGCAGATCGGTGTCGTCGGTTCGACGGGCAGATCGACCGGTCCGCATCTCCATTTTGAGGTGCGCATCAACGATACGCCGGTCAATCCGGTACAGTATCTCCCGTAAAATAAACATGATTTGAACGAGCTTATTTCTTATGAACCGGATAAACGGCAGGAGACGGTCAGGATGTCTCTTGCCGTTTCCGGTATTTATTCAAACAGAAAGGCGGCATCTGTGATGATCAGAATATCACTCGGTACGGTCATTAGTCTGATGACTCTGACTGCAGCCGCGACATTTGTCATTACGCTTTCTGCCGGCGAGAAGGCGTTTAACAAAAAAATCACAGAGATCGACCGCCTTGCCGATAAATATGAGCGCCTGGATGAACTGGACGCAAAGGTACGCGAAACATTTTATAAAGATGTGCCGGAAAACGATGTCATGGAAGGCATGCTCGAGGGTTATGTCGCCGGTCTCGGCGACCGCTACAGCGTATACCGCAGCAATGAAGAGCTGACTGCTTATCACGATACCACATCCGGCGTTTATATGGGCATCGGTATCTCGATCAGCCAGAATGCTGACGGATATGCTGAAATTGTCGATGTCACGGAAAACGGTCCTGCTGAGAAAAAAGGCATCGAGGTCGGTGATCTCCTGCTTGAAGTAGAGGGCGTATCGCTCAAGGCGAATTACCGCGAAGCTGTTGATATGATTGCCGGCGATGTCGGAACATCCGTCACGCTTCGTATTCGCAAACATGATTCCGATACGGAGAAAAAAATCTCCGTCATCCGTTCACAGATTGACGAAATAACTGTTCAGTCTGCATTTCTGCCCGATCAGATCGGGTATATTTACATTGGAAAATTCCGCACCGTGACGGTCTCACAGTTTGAAAATGCCCGTCAGGAGCTGCTGAAACAAGGCGCGAAAGCGTTTATATTTGACGTCCGCAACAACGGTGGCGGTCTGCTTTCTGCTCTGGAGCGTATGACCGATCCGCTGCTGCCGGAGGGCGAGCTTGCCTTCTCCTATGACCGTGAAGGCAAGGCATCCACCATTCTGACATCCGATGCGCATTTCGAGAAAATGCCCTATGTCATACTGGTCAACGGCAATACGGCAAGTGCCTCGGAATTGTTTGCCTGTGTACTGCGTGACTATGCAGATGCCGTTCTGGTCGGAGAAAAGACATTCGGCAAGGGCATCATGCAGTCTACTTTTGATCTGTCCGGCGGCGGCGTGACGCTGACGACTGCGACCTATGCAACCGGCAAAACGGAATGCTATCATGAAATCGGTCTGGAACCGGACGTTCTTGCGGTGTATGACCCCGATGCGGAAAAGGATAATCAGATTCAGGCAGCGATCGACACTGCAAAGGATCTGATCTCAAAGCAGGAGGATTGACATGCCGAAGCTGTGGTACAGACATCCTGCTGCATGCTTTGAGGAAGCACTGCCGGTCGGTGCCGGAAGATTCGGCGCGATGCTGTACGGCGAAGCTGAGGCAGAACTGGTACGTCTGAATGAAGATTCACTGTGGTCCGGCGGTCCGCGGGAACGCATCAATCCGGATGCAAAGGAATCCCTTGGTGAAATTCGCCGCCTGATTCTGAACGGTCAGATTGCCGAAGCGGAAACGCTTGCATTTCAGAAAATGCAGGGCTGCCCGAAGGATATGCGACATTATACACCGCTCGGTGATCTGACAGTCCGCCTGTCGCTGCCGGACGGTGAAGTGACAGACTATCTACGCACGCTTGATCTCGCAGCCGCTGCCTACAGCGTCGTGTTTCGTAAGGGCGGCGCACTGTTTTCCAGAGAAATTTTCGCTTCACATCCGGCGCAATGTATTATCCTGCATTTCACCGGCGAGCAGCCGTTTTCTGCTGTGCTTTCCATGGACGGCAGAGACGATGATTTTGACCGGAACTGCGTTCTGCTGCATGATATGCAGCCTGTTTTGGTATTTGACGGCAGCTCCGGCGGTACAGACGGGATTCGCTTCTGTGCGGCAATCCGTGTCATACATTCCGACGGCAGCGTGTACCGCCGCGGCAATACGATTGTTGCGGAAAATGTACACGAAATGACTGCCGCAATCAGCATGCATACGGGCTATTACCATCCGGATGCGAATTTGCTGCAGCTCTGCGATGCGGACTGCCTGCGTGCATCTGCGCTCCCCTATTCTGCTTTATTGGCGCAGCATACGGCGGATTACCGTGCATTGTTCGACCGCGTTTCGCTGACAGTGCCGGATGCTGAACTGACGGATCGGATTCCGACGGATACGCTGCTCGAATCAGCCAAGGCGCAGCATACGGATGCATGCAATGCATTGCTGGCGCTTTATTTCCATTTCGGCAGATATCTGATGATTTCCGGCAGCCGTCCGGATTCACTTCCGCTGAATTTGCAGGGCATATGGAATGTGGATATGTGGCCGGCATGGGGTTCACGCTATACGGTGAATATCAATATGCAGATGAATTACTGGTGCGCGGAGTCCTGCAATCTCTCAGAATGCCATCTGCCGCTGTTCACACTGCTGCGCAGGGTCATGGAAAACGGAAAACAGACCGCACGCGAAATGTACGGCTGCGAAGGCTTCTGCTGTCATCATAATACTGATTTATGGGGCGATACGGCACCGCAGGATCTCTGGATGCCCGCCACGCTCTGGGCGACCGGCGGCGCATGGCTTTCTCTGCATATCATGGAGCATTACCGGTATACCCGTGATCTTGCGTTTCTGCGTAAAAATTATGATATCATGTATCAGGCTGCACTGTTTTGCTCGCAGTATCTGATTGCAAATAAACAGGAGCAGCTTGTGACCTGTCCGTCTGTCTCTCCTGAAAATACGTATCAGTTGCCGAACGGCGCAACCGGTTCGCTCTGTGCAGGTCCTGCCATGGACAGCCAGATTATCACAGAACTGTATACAGCAGTGATTGAAGCAGAGACGCTGCTCGGGCTGCACTCCGGTCTGATTCCCTTACTCCGTGTGCAGCTTCCGAAGCTGCCGCAGCCGACTGTCGGTCAGCACGGACAGATCATGGAATGGGCGGAGGATTACGACGAACCCGAGCCCGGACACCGCCATATTTCACAGTTATTTGCACTGCATCCGGCACACCGGATTTCACCGCGTACTACGCCGATGCTTGCAGATGCGGCTGCTGCAACATTACAGCGCAGACTGACACACGGCGGCGGTCATACAGGCTGGAGCTGCGCATGGATTGCAAATTTCTATGCACGGCTGCAAGACAGCGCGCATCTGTATGAAATGCTCTGCAAGCTGCTGAGTCATTCGACGAATCCGAATTTGTTTGACATACATCCGCCGTTTCAGATTGACGGCAATTTCGGCGGAACGTCTGCGATCACGGAAGCAATGCTGCAATCTGCACCGGACGGTCTCACACTGCTGCCTTCGCTTCCGGCTGAATGGCATACCGGCAGCTTTCACGGGCTCTGCGGATACGGCGGATTTACGCTTTCTGCAAAATGGCGGAATATGAAGCTGACGGATGCAGCCGTTACGTCAAAAAACGGCGGCATATGCAGACTGTATTACCCCGCGAATACGAAGCTCAGGCTCAGGGAGTCTGATTTTATGAGAAAGGAGGCGGAAGGTTTCTTGGAATTTGAAACTGTACCGGCAGGTGTCTATCACCTGACTGCGGTTTGAGAAAACTGCCGCATCTGAACGGTGCGTTCCGATATGTTCTGCTGATTGTTTGTGTCTGCGTTGTATCGGTTGTCTTTTTATTTCTTCCGTTTCCGAGCAAACAGAATTCACAGCAGAAATACAGTTATTATCAGCACCTTTCCGGCTCCGCTTCCGACAGCTCGCTCGCTGCCGATGAACTCAATCCGGATCAGTACCAGCTGAATCTGCCGGAGGTCAATCAATACCATTTCCGCCGGAAGATCGAAGCAGAGGCTTTGAAGCTGCCGCAGAATACCGCAATTCTCCGCAAGCGCAGCGGATATTCCGGCAAAGGCTATGTCGGCAAGCTGCCCGCGGCGACTGAGGCTGCGATGACCTTTACCGTCCCTGTGCCGCAAACGCAGCATTACCGTATTACGGTCTGTGCAGCGGCACCGGAAACAGGCTCCCATGCGCTTCGCGTCAATGACGAGGTCGTATCGCAGTTTACAATCGACGATACCTCCCATTTTACCAAAATCACCTTTTACGGTATTTTCATTGAGAAAGGTAAGCCGTCAATAGCGATTGATACGATTGACACAAAGCTGGATGTCGATTATATCGAAATCGAGGATGATGCTTCCGTTTATCAGGCAGATTCATCTGTCCGGCAGTCACTCTGCAATCCCGATGCTTCCGAAGAAGCGCAGCGGCTCTATTCGTTCCTTGTCCGGAACTGGGAACAGAAAACCCTGACCGGTCAGTATGTCTCCGATGAAAATGACCGTGAAATGCAGCTTATTTTCCAGCAGACAGGTCAGCTTCCGGCAATTCGGTTCAGCATGCTAGGCATGGGAAATGACCGTGCAGCTGTCGATTCCGCGATTGACTGGAGCGTATATATGCACGGGATCGTCGGGTTCATGTGGCATTGGAATGCTCCGGGGTCAGATTCCGTTTATGCGGAGGATGCCGATTTCGATTTAGACGCTGCATTCCGGCATAAAGATGTCCGCAAGCTGGCATCACTCACAGCAGAGGAAACTGCAATCGCCGCGGAAAAAGGAACCGTATCCCCCGAATTGCAGATGCTCCTCACGGATATTGATGTCATGGCAGATATCCTGCGCCCGCTGCAAAATATGGATATACCTGTGCTTTGGCGTCCGCTGCATGAGGCGGGCGGCGGCTGGTACTGGTGGGGCGCGGACGGCTTTAAGGCTTATCAGAAGCTCTGGGAGCTGCTCTATTACCGCATGACAGAGTATCATCATCTGGATAATCTGATCTGGCTCTGGAACGGACAGAGCGCGGCATATCTTGTTCCGGAGAATACCTATGACATCGCTACCGTTGACATTTATCTTCAGCCGCAGATGCAGTACGGCAGCCGCTATGAACAGTTCCTTTCGCTGAAAAAGATCACCGGCGGCAGAAAGCTGCTTGCACTCAGTGAATGCAGTGCACTGCCTGATCTGGAAATGATGCAGCTCGATCACTCCGTCTGGTCGTTCTTCGGGCTCTGGTACGGCGAATATCTGATGAATCCCGACGGAAGCTTCCGTGATGTGTATTATTCAAGTAATGATTTGTATAATCTATACAACTCAGAGCAGGCTTTGACACTGAATGATTTTCGGGCACTCTACCAATAATCTATTGATATTCATGTAAAATTGTGTTATAATAGCACCATAGATTATACGTGTTTTAACACGAACAGAAAGGCATGATTTTATTTATGAAGGTTAAGGTTATCAATGGTGCATCACTTCCGAATATTCCGTGGGAGGAAAAGCCGGCAAACTGTAAAGATGTAGTCTGGCGCTTTTCACAGAATCCTGTCATTCAGCGCGATCATCTGGAGGTGTCCAACAGCATCTTCAACAGTGCGGTTGTTCCTTTTGAAGGCGGCTTTGCAGGCGTATTCCGCGTGGACGATAAGGCACGCAGCATGGAGCTCCATGCAGGCTTTTCCAAGGACGGTCTGAACTGGAATATCAGTGAATCGAGAATCGAATTCGTCAAGACCGATCCGACGCTACAGGATTTCCAGTACGGCTACGATCCGCGTGTCTGCTGGATTGAAGACCGCTTCTATGTTACATGGTGCAATGCCTACGGGTGGAAGCCGACAATCGGCTGCGCGTATACATATGATTTCAAGACATTTTATCAGATTGAAAATGCATTTCTTCCGTTTAACCGGAACGGCGTGCTGTTTCCGCGAAAGATCGGCGGTAATTTCATGATGCTGAGCCGTCCTTCTGACAGCGGACATACCCCGTTCGGCGATATCTATATTTCACAGTCGCCGGATATGACATACTGGGGCAAGCACCGCCATGTGATGAGCCCGAGCATGGGCTGGGAATCGACAAAGATCGGTGCCGGTCCGATTCCGATTGAGACAGACCGCGGCTGGCTGATATTCTATCACGGCGTCCTGACCTCCTGCAACGGTTACGTCTACAGCTTCTCTGCTGCGCTGCTCGATAAGGATGAGCCCTGGAAAGTGCTCAAACGCGGCAGAGAGTATCTGATCAGCCCGCAGAAGGATTATGAATGCGTCGGAGATGTCCCGAATGTCACATTCCCCTGCGCGAATCTTGTCGATGCCGATACCGGTCGTATTGCAATTTATTACGGGTGTGCCGATACCTGCACAAGCCTTTGCTTTACAACTGTTGATGATGTCATTGACTGGCTGGATACCCATTCTCAGGTATAATCTTCAAACTGAAAGCAGCGGAGAAATATTCTTCGCTGCTTTTTGTAATATTCAGCGTCAATCGGGTACTAATCAACAGAATCCGGATTCTGAAACAATTTTGAAAGGAGGAGACGCCGTTGGATGCCTTCGAGGAAATCTACCGGACATATCAGCAGGATGTTTTCCGGTTTGTACTCCGGCTTTCGGGCTATGACGCACATACCGCCGAAGAACTGACGCAGGAAACCTTCTATCAGGCGTTTCTCTCTTTCGGAAAGTTCCGCGGTGAATGCAGTATGCGGACATGGCTGTTTCAGATCGCTAAGCATGTATACGGAAAATATGTGCGTAAGGAAATACGGCAGCGCAGTATTGCTGAAAAGCAGAAAGAAACTGTAGTACAGCCGCCCGGTGAGCAGCTTGAACATGCAGAAATGCTGGAAATCCTGCGCGGCATGATAGCGAAGCTTGATGAGCCCGCTCGCTCGGTCATGCAGTACCGGCTATACTCGGAAATAAGCTATGCTGAAATCGCCGGACTGCTGCATATACGCGCAAATACCGCGGCTGTCATCTATAACCGGACAGTCGCAAAACTGCGGAATACGATGAAAGAGAGGTACGGCTATGAAATATGATCACGAGATTATCCGCGATCTGATGCCCCTTTGCATCGACGGCATTGCGTCTCCGAAAAGCAAAGAGGCAGTTGAGGCGCATATCGCAGAATGCCCCGACTGTGCAAAGGAGTGGAAACAAATGAATCAGGGAATTGACCAGACCGTGCAGAAGCCCCTGCCGGAACCGACCGCAAAATACGCAGAAACCGCAAAGCGTGTCCGGAAGAAAAACCGCTGGCTGCTGCTGCGTTCAATGCTGCTCATGCTTGCAGGCATCTTTCTGATTATGATTCTGGGAAATTGGTATAAAGGAAACCGTTATTTTTCCGGAACGCTCGCAAAGAAATTTGTTCGCGGCTGCTGGCATCTTGACAGTGAAATGCTGCGTGAAGACTATCATCTGAACGAGATCTGCGGCTTCTCAAAATTGAACCTGCATTTCATTGGAGAAATCACGACACCGGACCGCAAAAACCGTGAATCCTTCATTACGGCAGAAATCCCCGACTCGGATATCATCGCATTCTGGGCATGCAATATGAGCCGTAATAATCCGCTGACACTTGGTATGTGGGAAGGAGAAGGCGGCGGTTCCGGCGATTTCTCCAAAGAGGAACAAATCGTCATGGTACCGGGTACTCTGCAATATGAAAACGGCTGTAAAAGAATGGATTACTGGATGTTTCATATTACTGATCCGAATGTCAGCAAGATTGTCGTACAGGCATTCGGTGAAAAGCAGATTCTGGTACCGGATCAGGGCTTCGGATATATCAGCCGTGAAATGACAGCATATGAAAAAATGACAGACCATACAGAATCGGATCATATAACAGAAGGTGAAGCATTCGATGCAAACGGAACTGTGCTTTACCGCATCCGACAGGCAGCATCGAACGAAGACGGTGTCATATCCTATGAATGGGAGAAAGCAGAATAATCAAAATCAGCCTGAGATTTCTCTCGGGCTGATTTTTTGCTTGACGAATCAGCGGAAATAAGGTATAATAGTAATAATATATACATCCTAAAGAGGAGTGACGGCGATGAAATCTGACTGCTATGAAAACCGCGAACTTTCGTGGCTCCGTTTTAATCAGCGTGTACTTGAGGAGGCGCAGACAGGCAGCAATCCCCTGCTTGAGCGTCTGTGCTTTACTGCGATTTTCCAGAGCAATCTGGACGAGTTTTTCCGCGTCCGTGTCGGTAATCTGCTCCGTAAACAGAAGGAAAAGCCGAAGAAAAGGGACGAGCTGAGCGATATGAAACCAAAGGAGCAGCTCCGTGCGATCTATGAGCAGGTGCGCTCACTTTCCTCTGAAAGAGATTCTGCATTCCATGAGATCATGGATGCGCTCCGTGCGGAGGGGCTAGAGCAGATCACGATTCATTCCGCAACACCTGCCGAACAGACGATGCTGTCAGAATGGTTCAAGCGCGAGATACGACCGGTTTCGATGCCTGTGATCGTCGATAAAGGCAAGCAGGTGCCGTTTCTGCGTGACCGCGCGTTGTATGCGGTACTGCGTCTGGAATCGAAATCCGGCGTGCGCATGGGCATTCTGCCGGTCTCTGACCAGTGTCAGCGGATCATCCGGCTCGGCAGCAGCGGCAGATTCATTCTCGCAGAGGATGTGATTCTTGCGTTCGCGCATACTGTATTCGGCAATTCGCGCGTCATAGACCGTACACTCCTGCGCGTAACCCGTTCTGCGAGCATCACGCCGGAGGATATCGGCGATCTCCGTAGCGGTGATACGCGCGCAGATATGGAGATAATGCTGGCGGAACGCAACCGCCTGCCGATTGTCCGAATGGAGCTTTCCGAGACCTTCTACCCGCCTGCGCTTGAATATCTCTGCAAAAAGCTCGAAATATCTATGGAGCAGGTATTCTTTGCCAAGGCGCCGCTTGATCTCTCCTTTGCATATGAATGCAAGAATATCGCCACAGCGCCGAAGCTGCAATATCCGCGCATGGTACCGCAGAAATCGGATATAATTGCAGAGAACCGTGCCATGTTCACGCAAATCCGCAGAAAGGATATTCTGCTGAGCTATCCGTATGAGAGCATCCGCCCGTTCCTGCGTCTGCTGGATGAAGCGGCAGACGATCCGGCGGTCATCAGCATTCAGATCACACTCTACCGCATGGCACGCGACAGCCGTGTGATTGCGGCACTCTGTGAAGCCGCAGGCAGAGGCAAGGAGGTCACCGCGCTGACAGAGCTGCGGGCAAGATTTGATGAACAGGGCAACATCGAATGGTCAAAGGTGCTGGAACGTGCCGGTGTACATGTGCTGTACGGACCGGAGAATTATAAGGTGCATTCAAAGCTGCTGCTGATCGAGCGGCGGAACCGCGGTAAAATCGAGACATTTACGCAGATCGGCACCGGAAACTATAACGAGAAAACCGCTGCGATCTACACGGATTATTGCCTGATGACAGCGAATCCCCAGATCGGCACGGATGCTGCAAATGTATTTGCGGCACTTAAAAAGAATTCGCTGCCGGAACCGCAGCAGGAATTGCTCGTTGCACCTCACGGATTACAGTCAGCCGTGCTCGGAATGATTGATGACGAGATCGGTCATGCACATATCGGCGAACCTGCATATATCGGACTGCGCATGAACGGTCTCTGCGACAAAAAGATCATGGACAAACTGACAGAAGCCTCGTGCGCAGGTGTGAAAATCGAGCTTCTGGTTCGCGGCATCTGCTGTCTGATTCCGCAGATTGCCGGCAAGACAGAACATATTGAGGTGCGCAGTATTGTCGGGCGCTATCTCGAACACGGCCGCGTTTATATCTTCGGTACGCCGGAGCGGATGCGCGTCTATCTCGGATCAGCGGATTTTATGCCGCGCAATACCGAAAAGCGTGTTGAAATCTGTGCACCCGTGAAGGACAATCTCCTGAAACAGCGGCTTTATGATGAATTCCGTCTGCAATTTGACGATCCGGTCAAAGCACGGTTCCGCACCGCTGACGGTGACTATCATCTGCCGGAAGGCGGCGAACAGGCACGGAATTCGCAGGAAACGCTGCATCAGGCTGCTTATGCACGCGCCGAAAAAATCAATGATACGAAAGAATGACAACCATGAAAAATACAACGCAAAATGAGCAAAAGCCCCATTTCAAATCCATGTTTCTGCTTGTCACTTACGGCATTCTGCTGTATATGGGGCTACAGCATTTCTCGTCGCTGAAAAGCGTATTCGCATGGATATTTACAATTCTGGAACCGGTTGCATACGGTATCTGTATCGCGTTTGTGATCAATCTGTTCCTGAACATGTTTCAGAAAAAAGTCTTTCGCAGCATGGCAAACTCCAAGCACGAATGGGAACGCAAGCTCAATCCGATTCTCAGCGCGGTATGTACCGGTCTCGTTGCGATGATTCTGCTTGCACTGATCATTTTCATGATTATTCCGCAGTTTACCACGGCTGTCAATACGCTGATAGAAAAAATGCCGAGCAGTCAGGAACAGCTCCTGACAATCATTGAAGCACAGCTGACGGAATGGAATGCCCCTGCATTCATCATGGAGAAAATCCGTGAATTTGACGTAGACTGGGATACAACGCTGGCATTCTTCGGCAATCTCATGGAAGGCAAATATGAATCCGTACTCGGTACCGCATTCAGTGCAACGCGCTCCGTCCTCTCAACAGCGACAAATCTGCTGCTCGGACTGATCATTGCGATCTATCTGCTGAGCGCGAAAAACCGTGTGCTGTATGTCACACATAAGTTTATTCAGCTGATTACACCGAAACGCTATCATGAGCGAATCTCGCGCGTGCTGCATCTTGCAAATACATCCTTTGCGAGCTTTCTGACGGGTCAGTTCATCGAAGCGATTATCATCGGTTCGCTTTGTACAATCGGCTTGTATATCTTTCAATTTCCCTATGCTGCAACAATCGGTATTCTGACCGGCATGACCGCGCTGCTTCCGATTATCGGTGCATGGATCGGCGGCGGCATCGGTGCACTGCTGATCTGGGTCGAAGCACCGGACCGAGTCATCTGGTTCCTCGTCTTTATTCTGGCATTGCAGCAGATTGAAGGTCAGTTTATTTATCCGCGCGTCGTCGGCAATTCCATCGGACTGCCCGGCGTTCTGGTACTGATTGCGGTCATTCTCGGCGGCGGTCTGGGCGGTATTTTCGGCATCATCTTCACGGTTCCGGTCTTTGCGATTCTCTATCAGCTCTTAAAAGAAGCAATCGACCAGATGGAGGACGAGGAAAAGTCTGCACAGGGAGCCACTCCGCCGGAACCGATACCGCCTGTGGAAATAATCAATCCGCTGCCTGAGCCTGAGCCGATCACGGCATCGGTACCGGCAGTTCCCGTATCAGCTCCGGCTCCGCAGGCGAAAAATCCGTCCCATAAAAAGGGCAAAAAGCGCAGACACTGAACCAGAAAGGAACATTCCATGAAAATCCTGACAATCGACATCGGAAACTCAAATATCTGCATCGGATGCGTCAATGATCATCAGGTCGAATTTGTTGAGCGCATGCATTCCGACCGGAACAAAACCGATCTGGAATTTGCGGTGCTGGTCAAAATGGTACTCGATCTGCATGAGGTCGAGCTCAACGGGCTGGACGGCTCGATCATCTCAAGTGTTGTACCGCCGCTGACTGATCTGCTTTGCAAGGCAATCGAAAAGCTGACCGGCATTCGCTCGCTGATTGTCGGTCCTGGCATCAAAACCGGAATGCAAATTCTGCCGCAGGGCGTCGGCGCCGATCTCGTGGTCGGTGCGGTCGCAGCAATCGAGCATTACGGCGCTCCGGCTATCATCATTGATATGGGCACAGCAACGACCATGACCGTCGTCGATGAAAACAGGAATTTCATCGGCGGTATCATCTGTCCTGGCGTCGCACTTGCGCTGCAATCATTGGAATCCAGTGCCGCGCAGCTGCCGCATATCCAGATGACTGCGCCGAAAAAGGTCATAAATACCGATACAGCCGAATCCATGCAGGCAGGTGTTGTATACGGCAATGCAGGTGCCATTGATGCACTGATTGACCGGATGCATACTGAACTCGGCTATGATACCAAGGTTATCGCCAGCGGCGGACTGGCTCCGCTGATCGTCCCGCACTGCTGTCATGACATCATCATTGATGATGAGCTGCTGCTGAAAGGGCTTGATACCCTGTTTTACAAGAATTATAAGGAATGAGAAAAAGCAGGTACTTTTGAAGTACCTGCTTCTTTCATTTTGTTTTCGTAATATTCTGATACAGCAGACCGCACTCGGTACAGTACCAGACAAACCTGCCGGAATATGTCAGAGGGAATGTCGCCTGCAAATTCCATTCCGGATACTGCTTGCAGATTGTCACGATCCGGTCATTGACATACGCAACAAATGAAATAAAGTGTGTTTTTGTCATCGGATGCGTTGAAGTAACGTACCATTCCCCGTCCGCCTCGCTGACTTGCAGACGCTCCGTATCAGCTGCTTCACGAGGTTCCTGCGCAGTCAGCAAACTGCCGCAGCAGGTCACAGACGCTTCCGAGGTCGCTGTAATAATATTGCCACAATGACTGCAAATATAGAATTTCAGCTTTTTCATATTGCCTTTCTCACTCTCCTTTCTGTGTATCTCGCCGCTGAGCAGAACGCGCACATCTGTATCAAACACTTCCGCCAGTGCAGTCAGCAGGGAAATATCGGGGCATCCGCTGCCGCGTTCCCATTTTGATACAGCCTTATCGCTGACATGGATTTTTTCAGCCAGCTGTGCCTGTGTCAGATGATGTTCTGTTCTGAGCTGACGGATGATCATACCGGTTTTGATCTGGTCCATATGGTACCTCCGAAAAATAGGTTTCCTATGCTGCTATTATAACCCAAATATCCGGCTTCGTCAATCCACGCTCCGTAGAGTATGCAAATGCGGCTCCTGTTTTGTTTATCGTCATATAAAAAAGCCCCCGAAGAAATCATCCGATCACTTCGGGGTGCATTTTGCGAATATCAAAATTAACCGGTTTTATTCGACTGTAAAATCAGTCCATTCCGCATGATTATAGACCATGACATCATTCGGACGGTACATTCCCAGTTTCTCATAAAACGGAATCGCGTTTTCATTGACGCAGGTATACATAATGATATTTTTGCTTCCGCCTGCCAGCGCATGCAGCTCCCTGACGAGCGCCGTACCGATTCCCTGCCCGACACATTCGCGGATAACGCCCAGATCGGTAATAAAAAGCCAGTATGCAAAATCCGTTATTCCGAAGCAGACACCGATTATCTCTTTGTTCTGATTCCTTGCGACCAGACTGATAGATACTTTCTTCACCAGAATTGCGATGCGCTCTTCAAATCTTTCCTTTGGATACTGTGAACCCAAGTCTGTTTTTTTCAGGAATTCAATGTATTCTTCGGAAGTCAGTCTCTCTTCTGAAATTGTATAATTCATATTTTCACCACAGCACTTTGTATCATTCCGACACAAGTGCCTGATACAACGCGCGTTTCGGATAACCGGTTTCAACGGCAAGCTGCTTGCAGACATCTGCCGCACGTTCTCCGTCTGCAATACGCTCGCGTGCGATTGCAAGCACGGCTTCAAGCGAAGGCTTTTCCTCAGATTCCTCTGCTGATTCTCCGGCAATAACAAGTACAAACTCACCGCGTGGCGGGTTGCTCTCATAGAAGCTGACCGCTTCGGCAAGCGTCGTCTTTGTCATTTCCTCATGGATTTTGGTCAGCTCACGGCAGACGGAAACCGAACGGTCACCGAAATATGCAAGCATATCTTTCAGCGTATTCAGCAGCTTGTGCGGTGCTTCGTAGAAAACCATAGTACGCGGTTCATGCTTCAATGATTCCAGATGTGAGAACCGCTGTTTTTTGGTGACAGAAAGGAAACCCTCGAAGCAGAATCTTGTTGTATCCTGACCGGAAATCGCAAGTGCAGAGATAACGGCGCTCGGTCCCGGAATCACCTGCATCGGGATATGCTCCTCAATACAGCGCTGTACTAATATCGCACCCGGGTCTGAAATGCAAGGCATACCGGCATCGGTCACACACGCACAGCGCTCCCCTGCCGTCATGCGATCCATGATCTGCCGGATGACTGTCTCCGGACTGTGCTCATGGTAGCTGACAAGCGGCGTATGAATATCAAAATGAGACAGCAGTTTTCTGGTCACGCGCGTATCCTCTGCGGCAATAAAATCGACCGTATCGAGAATTTCGAGCTGCCGCTCAGTCATATCGCCGAGATTTCCGATCGGCGTGCCGACAATAAAAAGTGTTCCGCTCATAAATATTTGTCTCCAAAATGGCAGATTTGCGCGGCTTCCGAGGTCATACCGTCACCGGAACGCACAAACAGAGTCGGTTCGATTTGCAGAAACGGCTTTGCAGATTTCTTGCCCTCAATCAGAAACAGCCACGGAGCCGAATCCGGCGTCTTGCTCACAAGCCGAAGCCGTTTGGGTTCAATATTGTTCGCACGCATTGCGCACATGATATCCGCAAGGCGTTCGGGTCGGCAGCAGATGCATAGTCTGCCGTGATATTGCAGCAGTCTGGAAGCTGCCGCACAAATATCCGTAATATCGCCCGCAATCTCATGCCTCGCGATCTGCTTCTGTGCATCCGCAGATAAAATACCGCTGTTGCTTGCTTTATACGGCGGATTGCAGGTCACAAGATCGAACTGTCCGAACGGCATATCCTTCAGCTGCCGCAGATCTGCACATACCGGAATGATATTCGGTTTCGGTTCTGATTTTTCAAGCGCATGTTTCAGCTGGGTGATTGCATCCGGCTGAATATCGACTGCGAAAATCTGTTTCGGCGGCTGATTTCTCTGCATCAGCAGCGGAATGATACCGCAGCCGGTGCCGAGATCACAGACCAGATCACGCTGCCGGTATCCGCTGAAACCTGTCAGCAGAAAGGCATCCGTCCCGAAGCTGTGGATTTCGCTCCGGCAGACATATAGTCCGCCTTTCAGCTCTTCATATTCGTAAGTCATGCGGATTCACCGCGCAGTTCCTTTGATGCAACTGCGTTCAGTGTCTCATCCGCTGTGATTCCGGCAAGATAATTATAATATCCCTGTGCAGCAATCATCGCGGCATTGTCTCCGCAAAGCGCAAGCGGCGGCATGCAAAGCGTAAATCCGTGCTTTTCGCATGCAGCAGCCAGTGTGTCACGCACACCGGAATTTGCCGAAACACCGCCTGACAGCGCAATCTTCGTATATCCGAGCTCCTGCGCAGCAGCAATCGTCTTTTCCGTCACAGTATCCGCGATTGCCTTTTGCAGTGCTGCGGAAAGGTCATCTGTATTCTCAGTTTTCCCGCATTGCTCTGCATGGTGCAATAAATTTACAATATATGTTTTCAGACCGGAAAAACTGAAATCATAGGGATTGCCTTCCATTTTCGTTTTCGGCAGCTGATAGGCGGATGCATTGCCGCGCTGAGCAGCTTTGTCCACATGGACGCCGCCCGGATACGGAAATCCCATTGCACGCGCACACTTGTCAAAGCACTCGCCTGCTGCATCATCTCTTGTCTTTCCAACGGTGCGGAAGGTTGTATAATCCAGCACCTCCGCAATGCGGGTATGTCCGCCGCTGACAATCAGCCCAAGATACGGCGGCTTCAAATCCGGATGCACCAGATAATTCGCAGCGGCATGTCCTTCGGTGTGATGCACAGGAATCAGCGGCTTATTCGCCATCAGTGCAAGCCCCTTCGCAAAGCTGACACCGACCAGCAGTGCACCGATCAGTCCCGGCGCATAGGTCACGGCAATGCCGTCCACCTCGTCAATCGTCATATTTGCATCTGCCAGTGCCTTTCTGACAACGGGCAAAATATTCTCGCAATGTCTGCGCGACGCAAGCTCCGGCACGACACCGCCGTAGAGCTTATGCTCATCCGCCTGCGAAGCAATCACATTCGAGAGAATCCGGCGGCCGTCTTCAACGATTGCGGCTGCTGTTTCGTCACAGGAGCTCTCAATTCCCAGAATCCGCATACTGACCCTCCTTGAGCCGTCTTGCAATTTCCGCTTCCAGCATATGGAAACGCTCGGGTTTCCCGTTTGTTTCCGGATTATCCATAGAAAGGTCACGGACATAGGTCTTGCCGCCCCAGCCGTCTACATTCGCACGGCGCATCGCACCGAAGACTCTGGTCTTAAAGCCGGAGTTTGCGCGTTCCTGTTCACGGATAAAATTCTTCATCATTTCGCGGGAAGTATGCCCGTCCACCGGACAGCGTGATTTCACGATTTCGGGAACATTCTGTCTGGCAGCATGAATAATATCCGCTTCGGGCGCAAAGCTCAGCGGACGGATCAGCGTCAGATCCTTTCTCGAAAGATAGGATTTCGGTGCATAGCAGCCGATTCTGCCCTCGATAAAAAGATTCATCAAAAATGTTTCAATCGCGTCATCATTATGATGTCCGAGCGCAAGTTTATTGCAGCCGAACGCCTTTGCATTGTCATGCAGTGCACCGCGGCGCATCTTCGCACACAAACTGCACGGATGCGTTTCCTTCCGGTGATCGAATACAATCTGACCAATCTGCGTGCGGATAATATGATATTCAACACCGAGCTTTTCACAAAACTCTTCCGCCGGTGAATAATCTGTCTGTATGCCATCGAACTGCGGATCGAGCGTAATTCCGACAAGCGAATAGTCATAGAGCCCGAACCGCTGAAAATCATGCAAAGCATTGAGTAGTACAAGACTGTCTTTTCCGCCGGATATACCGACCGCAATTCTGTCGCCGTTCTGTATCAGGTCAAATTCCTGCACAGCACGGCGCAGATATCCGAGAATTCGCTGCATAATACTTCCCCATTCTTACGCACAAAAAACGGGATGCGCAGCAGTTGCCGCATCCCGTTTCCGTTCAGGTTTCAACAAAGAATCAGTTGAACTTATCCTTGATGTCGTCTGCGATATCGTCAACTGCATCAGCAATATCTTCTGCGACATCCTCCGCAGCATCCTTGACATCGTCAGCAATATCTTCCGCTTTATCAGCGAGGTCTTCTGCTGCATCCTCAGCCTTCTCAGCGAGGTCCTCAGCAGCTTCCTTTACGTCGTCGCCGCAAATGCCGCAATCCTCACAAAAGAGATCGTCGTCGTCATCGAATTCGTCTGCATCGTAACGGCAGCTTGCCTCATCCTGACGGCGCTTTGCGATCATGAATGCAGCAGCAGCACCTGCTGCAGCGGCTGCGAACAGTGCAAGAGCAGTAATTTTCTTCATAGTCATTCCTCTTTCTCCGCAAGGTTTTTTCGCGGCTTATGCCGATAGATCGCTGCCCATGCGGCTGCAACGATCCTGATACTGATATTATACCACAGTTTTGTGATTATTTCAAGCGTTTTTTGTGATTTATCAGAAAAACTTATAAAATCGTAATAAAATAGGAGTGATTCTGATATTTCTCACATTCCAGAATATACTTTCCTTCGCCCTGCGGCGTCATTCCCATCGTATCATAGAAGTATTCAACCATTTTATTCTTGGCAGTCGGCAGATATTCCGCAGCCAGATACTTGTATCCGGCGTCGGCTGCCATTTTGACGATTGCATCAAACAGGCATTCCTCCACGCCTCTGCGCAGCACACGGCAGCTCATGAGCCATGTGTCTACAAACAAAGTTTTGTCATCCTGTTTTTTGCAGATGACAACACTGATCAGACCGTGCTCGCCGAATTTATCTGTCAATGTCATATAGCGCGTCAGATATGCCGGATCGTTCGCAACGGACGTGATATCGGATTCAGAATACCGGACAGTACGCAGATTAAACTGGTTCGAGCGTTGTGTCAGCTGCGCAATACGCGGATAATGGAACGAATCGAAAGGCTTGATCTCCGCCTTCATCTCCAGCGCTGCGAGATAATCCGAATAGGAACCGAATTTTGCCTGCGCAGCAGTACGGCTTGCCTCCGCCTGATACTGTGCGGTACGTGCAGCATCCTCCTCCGAAAAGCTGACCGCTTCAAACAGATGCAAAGAATCGAGATAGGCAGGCACAGCGGCAGGGTCCTCCGGCAGCTCCGGCACAGTCACATCCGGCAGCATCTCACGGACAAGATTCCGCTCAAAGGGATTGTCGTCGAGAAAAACAAGGCTGTCCATGCCGATATTCAGCGTCTTCTGTATATTCCGGATGTTTTCCGCCTTATTCTCCCAGTTTGCAACAAACATTGCAAAATCATCCAGCCGCAGAATCATCTCCGGATGCTTTTCAAACGGCTCTCTTGCAGTATCGTCATTGTTTTTACTGCACACTGCAAGCAGAATGCCGCGGCGTTTCAGCTCCAGCAGCCATTGCTGCAAAGCAGCGAATGCCGGACCGTCACCAAGCTCACCGAGCTGAATCCCGTCGATGCCGTCATCACCAATCACACCGCCCCACAGCGTATTATCCAGATCGACGATCACACATTTTTTGACCTGACCTGCCAGCGCAGTAACGGTATCCATGACTCTTGCAGCCACAACCGGCAGTGTATCGGTACAAACCGCCATTTTCGCAAGATACCATGTGCGATCTTCAAAAAACGCAGCCTTTCCGAGTGCAGTCTGGATATTGCCGAGCGCAATCGGATAAACATTCGGATATGCAGCGGCAATCGTCTCGGAAAACAGCAGATTCAGCTTTCGCACCTGAAATCCGAAGGATGCCGGTGTCCGGAGCGCAAAGCTGCCGAAAACATGATCTTCCGCATCCGGAAAATCAAACATCAGGATTTTTGCCTTGCAGTTTGCGGCAATCGTTTGCCAGAGACCGGAAAAGCGTTCCATTTCGCGCGCAGCAAAGCCCGTCCGCTCAGCGGGAACCGTATCATAGAAACGTTTTTTCAGCTTTTCCAGAGAAGCAAAGAGCAGAATATAGTCCGGCTCGAATGCATAGACCTCAGAATCCGGATCAAGCAGCTGTGCCTCCATCTGGTCATAATCTGCATCATATACATTGAGCGGATAGCCCCTGCGCAGTGATTCTCCCCGCAGCGCAGTCGAAAACTGCTGCGTTGCACAGTCGCCGATCACTGCAATGCGTTTTTTTGTTTCGGTAATCTGTTTTGCAAGTTTTTTCAGTACGGTATAGCTGACGGTCTCCAATTTTTTGTTCCTCTTTTCTTTTTACTGTAGTGCTTTGACCGGATATAAGCCCTTGTCCTCAAGGAGCTCGATCATCGCGTCTGCAATCGCATCTGCATATTCGTAGAGATGATCGTCAAAATTGCGATTGTCAGCCTTGGAGGACATAAAGCCCATTTCAACGAGACAGCTTGGCATATTCGTATATCTGTTTACATGATAATTATTGCTTTCATAGTTTCCGTCACCCTCGCGGAAACCGTAATGGATGCCGCGCCGTTCGGAAATGCCGACCTTATCAAGCCAGTCCATGATGTATTCCGCCATGAGCTTGTCCCATGTGTTGTCACCCATGGAATCATTATTGATCCATATTTCAACGCCGCTGCCGGTCGTAGAAGAATTGCGGTGCAGAGAGATAAAGAAGTCAGCATTTGCATTATTGGCAATATCACAGCGCTCCTGAAGCTCTACATATACATCTGTTTCGCGGGTCATGATAATCTGTACGTCCGGATATTTGGTATGGAACGCGTCCCGCACTGCAAGCGCCAGATTCAGATTATCATCTTTTTCGAGGCGCTTGTGCTCCTTCTTATCAGCGTTTTCCTCGGCTGACTTATCAGTCGCGCCGCTGTCATTTCCGCCGTGTCCTGCATCAATGCAGATTGTCAGCGGCTTCTGTACAGCAGCCGGAACGGCATCCGGTGATGTTTCGGCTGCCATGCTGGATTCTACGCTTTGGTTTGTAACAATCGGCTGATCCGTGCCGGAATCATCTGTTTCTCTGTGATGACAACTGAAGCTAAGAATCAGAATCAGCAGAAGCAGCGGTCCGAACACCACAAAAACACGGTCCCAGCGGACTCTTCTTCGTTTTGCCATATTGAATCTCCCAATCAATGTTTTCAGTCCATAACTTATTATATTATATCATAATACGCAAAAAAAAGCAAGCCTCACCCGGATATTTCCTGCATTTTCCGCTTCATTCAGAAAGTCATGTGAAATACTTGCAAAATCGGACAGAATATGATATACTTAATATTGAATGACTGAAATGATCCTGCAAAGGGGTGATTGAAACATGCTCGAATCAGCCTTGCCGACGCCCTGTTATCTGATTGATCAGGCAAAGCTCAAATCCAATCTGATGATGCTGGACGAGCTGCGGCAGCGTTCCGGCTGCCGGATTCTCTATGCGCAGAAGGCTTTTTCCTCCTTCCCGTTTTATTCCATGATATCGCGTTATCTGGACGGCGTCGCGTCCTGTTCGGCTTATGAAGCACAGCTTTCACATATGTTTTTTCACGGCGAAAACCATGTTTTTCAGACTGCTTATCTGCCGGAGGAAGTTGATCAGCTTGTTGAAATCTGCGATCATATGATCTTCAACTCTCCTTCGCAGCTCGCAAAATACGGCGTCTTTGCAAGAACGCATAATGTTTCTGTCGGTCTGCGGGTCAATCCGGAATATCTCTCGCAGCAGATCGACGAATTTGATCCCTGCGCACGGTTTTCCCGCCTCGGAACAACACTTGCGGAATTTCCGATGCCGCAGCGCAGAAACATCAACGGGCTGCATGTACATGCGCTCTTTGAGCAGAATTCTGATGCGCTGGTCCGGCTGACTGATGCTGTCATTGAAAAATTCGGTGCCTTGCTGCCTGAAATGGAGTGGATCAATCTCGGCGGCGGTCATCATCTGACGCGCGAGGGCTACCAAATCGACAAATTCGAGGAGACCGTCGCCATGTTGCAGCGCAAATACGGCTTGAAGGTCTATATCGAGCCCGGTGAAGCGATTGTCTGGGAGGCTGGCTGTTTCGTAACTTCGGTTGTGGATATTGTGCAGAATGAGATGCCGATTGCGATTCTGGATTCCTCTGCGGTCTGCCATGCGCCGGACATTACTGAGCTTCGTTACCGCCCGCCGCTGATCGGTGCGGACAAGCCCTCGGTACAGCCGTATACATACCGTCTCGGCGGCAGAAGCTGTCTGCCGGAGGATGTTTTCGGCGATTATTCCTTTGATCATCCGCTGGAAATCGGCGAACGTCTTGTTTTCAAGGATATGGCAATCAATACGCTGACCAAAGCGAAAATGTATACCGGTATGCCGATGCCTGCGGTCGCAGTCCGCGAAACAGACGGAAACTGCAAACTGCTGCGCAATTTCGGCTTCAGTGATTTCAAAAACCGTTTTTGATCTGCACAAAATCAGACGCCCCTTCATATTCTGTTAGCAATCAGGAAATGAAGGGGTGATTGTTTGTATGACTCAGAGCCGCTTTCCGGACTTCCGGTCGGCAGCAGAGCAGTGGTTGCCGAAATTCGGGCAGACACGGCAGAACAGCGGCGTCTTGCAGAGCTTGGCATTCTGAAAGGTGCCGAGATCAAAATTAAAATACGCGGGACCGGCGGTTCGCCGATTGCGTTTGCAGTTCACGGTGTCACACTTGCATTGCGCAGTTCAGACTGTGACCGGATTTTTGTCCGCCCGCTGACACATGAAAAAACATATCTGCTTGCCGGGAATCCGAATGTCGGAAAAAGCACGGTATTCAATGCACTGACCGGTCTGCATCAGCATACGGGCAACTGGTGCGGAAAGACTGTTGCGGGTGCGGAGGGCTGGTTTCAACACCGCGGTGAGCGAATCCGGCTGACAGATACGCCCGGTACGTATTCGGTTGATGCGGAGACTGCGGAAGAAGCCGTCACCGCGCAGATGCTGCGGGAAATTCCGCATGACCTGGTCATCTGTGTATGCGATGCAACCTGTCCGGTTCGCGGGATTGCACTGGCGATTGAACTCCTTTCAGCGGGCGAGCATGTGATCCTATGCATGAATCTGATAGATGAAGCAAAGAAAAAGCGGATTATTCCGAATCTCGATGCCATGTCCGAGCGGATTGGCATACCGGTTATCGGTGTCACGGCAAAGAAAAAACGCACACTGATTCCCCTGCTGGATGCAGCCGCGGATACTGACCCGTTTGCACCTTTCTTTCACGGTCTGTCACATGCCGATGCCCTGCAAATTGCATCCGGAATCTGCAAAGAAACAGTTATCATGCCGGACAATCCGCATCAGCGCGATGATCGGCTTGACCGGCTCCTGACAGGCACTGCATACAGATATCCGGTAATGCTTTTCCTTCTTCTGCTCGTGTTCTGGCTGACAATGGTCGGCGCGAATTATCCGTCAGAGCTGCTCACTGCGCTGTTTTCAAGAATCTGTACATTGCTGCATCATGCAGCAGCAGGCGTTCATTGTCCGCAATGGCTCTCCGGCGCACTGATCGACGGGATGCTCCGCGGCACAGGCTGGGTAATCTCCGTGATGCTGCCGCCTATGGCGATTTTCTTCCCGATGTTTACGCTGCTTGAAGATATCGGCATTCTGCCGCGGATTGCCTTCAATCTGGACAGCAGATGCGCAAAATGCAGGGCATGCGGAAAACAGGCGCTGACAATGACAATGGGGTTCGGATGCAATGCAGTCGGTGTAACGGAGTGCAGAATCATCGGAAGCAAACGCGAGCAGCTGATTGCAATTCTGACGAATGCGCTGGTCCCCTGCAACGGCAGATTTCCAGCGCTGCTTGCGATTATCACCGTATTTTTTGCCGGAAACGATGTATTCTCGTCATTTCGTTCCGCCCTGCTCATGACCTGCCTGATCCTTTTAAGCGTCGGCATGACCTTTACAGCATCGGCACTGCTTGGCAGAACGGTTCTGCGCGGACAGCCTTCGTCATTTATCCTCGAACTGCCGCCCTACCGCAAACCGCAGATCGGTGCGGTGATTATCCGTTCCATACTGGACAGAACCGTATTCGTCCTCGGACGCGCCGTGATAACCGCAGCACCGGTCAGTCTGCTGATCTGGATTTTGGCAAATATCAGTATTTCCGGTCAGACGATGCTACAGTTTCTCGCGGATTTCCTACAGCCATTCGGCAAAATGATCGGTCTGGACGGTGTCATGCTGCTGGCATTTATCCTCGGTCTGCCGGCAAATGAAATTGTACTGCCTGTCGCACTGACCGCCTATCTCGGTCAGACTGCACTGACAGATTATGATTCCCTCGGCTCGCTCCATGCGTTGCTGACTTCGCACGGCTGGACCCAGCTGACCGCCGCCTGTTTTTTGATCTTTACGCTGTTTCATTCGCCTTGCGCGACCACATTGCTGACTGTCTATCAGGAAACCGGCAGCAGGCGCTGGACATTTGCGGCATTTCTTCTGCCGACTGTCATCGGGATTCTGTTCTGCACAGCGATTGCAGGAATTTCATATTTACTGTAAAAAATGAAGCCGCATACCGTTGAAGTATGCGGCTTTTCTATCAGGACTGAATATCTATACGGCAGGAATCCATATATTCAAAATAGCCCAGATTTTCAGCAGCCCCGAACTCATAAGCAGAAACAATCACAACAGAAAAATCATGCACACCATCCGGAATCGAGTCATCAACCGTCAGCTTGAAATTCAGTGTCTTCGAGGTGTCGATATCCAAATACACGACATCTTTTCCGTCAGCAAGCCCCATTGGTTTATTATCACAGAGCAGAAGTGCATAGGCATTTTTCGGCATTGTAAACTGATCGCCGTCCGGTCCCAAGGTTTCTCTCGGGTCGAAATGCGCTTTCAGATAGATTTCGTCTCTCCCGAGTCTTTCCGGTTCATCATACCAATCATGCTGAATCAGATACTTGTGCGGACCTGCATCAGAACCGTAGCTCTGCTTTGTGCCGATTCCGATGCCTGCACATCCGCTGATATATATACCTTCCGGAAAATCAATGTAGTCTTCTGCGGAAGCAACCGTACACGCGGAGGCAAAATCACTGTCTGTGTCCGGATTGCTGCATTGCAGCGGAATACATGCAGTGCTCATCATATTGCCGTCACCGTCATAATTCGTATTTTTATAATAGAAAGTGATTGCAGCGTAAAGCGTACTGTATTCCGATCTGCAATGCGGTGTAAACCAGATCGTTTCCATTGTAGAAGGATACAGACCCGTAACGTATTCTGTTGAACCGTCGTCAGAATGCATGACTGAAACCGGTTCTCTACGAATCTGGTTGATTCCGTAGATTTTCTCAATTTTCTTGTATAGTTCAGCATACAAATTCTCATTATTCGTGATCAGATCACTGCTCAGAGTGACATAAAGCTCAGCAAGATTGGTATCAGACGGATAGATATGCCGCTCAATATTCTGAACGCCGTCAATTCCGGAAAGACGTTCTACAATTTTATTTAATCTGTCCCCTTTTGCATTGACGCTCAGATTCAATATATTGGAATACTGTGTTTCCGGAATATCCATATCAAATGAGTGTTCGATTTCAGGCCTTCCGTTTTGATCGAAAGAAAACGGAATGACCTCGCCGTCCTGAACAAGAACAATGGATGTCGGGATTTTGCCGTTCATCTGTTTATCAAAATTCACAAGCATGATATTCAGATCAAGCGAAGTTTTTTTACCGTTCACCACCTTGATCGGCTCATTGGCAGGCGTGCCTTCGTCCGGACTGACGAACCATGCACCGTAAGTCACATATTCTCCTTCTGCAAATGCTTTTTCTTCACCTGATGCATGCACAGATGCGTTTTCTGTTTCATTTTTCGGCGGAATTGTTTCCTCAACAAAATCAGACGGTATATCTGGCGCTGCGGTCGTGGTCAATTCTGTAGTTGTACTTTCAGAATTGGTTTCATTGCTGATGCCTGCCGGAAGCTCGGCAATCTGTGAAGCCGTATCATCCGCCTGATCTGCCATCTGCGGACGAATTGCAAAATATCCCGCTGCTGCAATACTGCATACAGCAAAAACGGCAGCGGCGCCGGTCAGTGTACGAAAGAGTTTACTGTGTTTACCCATGATTTCCTCCTCATGCGTTCTCAGGAAGAGGCGATGTTTTTTTGCAGATTCTGTTTCGTATTCGGAGTTCGAGACAGTCAGACGCTCTGCTTCTTCGATGAGATCGGGACTGATATCCTGAAATGCGCGAAAGAGCTCGTATTTATTCATAACCAATCCTCCTTCTCAAGAAAGCTGCGCAGCTTTTTTCGAGTTCGCATCAGTGTAATTTTGACTTTGCTTTCCGATATTTGATATGCTTCAGCGATTTCACGAACAGAGTGCAGATTGACATACCGCTGGATCATAATTGTTCTGACATCCGGCTTGAGTGTGCGGAGAAAGCGTTCCACTGCGACGCGCAGCTCGCGCTGTTCCACATGATTCGCAACATTCTCATCTGACGGAATACAGGTATCCAGTTCTTCCAGAACAGCATCCTGCTCCGCCTGACCGCCCCGTTTGAGCGCATGCTCCAGCTGATACCGGTTGATTGCACTGCGCCGTGTAATCGCCGCAAGGAAAGAGAAGAGATTTTTCGGTCTTGCAGGCGGAATCGCATTCCAGGTGTGCAGCAATGTATCATTCACGATTTCATCAGCATCCGGCATACTTCCAAGCAAGCGATATGCGATTGTCTGACAGCTTTTGCCGTATTTGTTCCGAATTTCAGCGAGTGCCCGCTCGTTGCGCTGCTCGAGCAAGTCGATAATCTGTTCATCGTTCATGTACATCACTTCCTTTGCATTGAAGGTCCTTCGTATATTAAGTCAGCAACCGCATGGGTTCGGTTACATATTTCACATAATTTTATTTTATAATTATTTACGCAATTTCAGTATAAAAAAGCCCGAGAATTATCCCGGGCTTTTCGGATTCAGTTTTACTTGACAGCAGCAACAACGAAACCGCCGACATTATCGCCGGAGATCATCGGCGTCGAGCCGTCCGGAGACATCGGGTACTTGACTTCCGTCGTCGTACCGGTTTCAGCAGCCGGAACATAGTACATCTCGTAGTTTGTACCGCCGACGGTCACTTCAAGATGATCGGTGCTGACGGTATGCTTCTTGATCTCTTCAAGATATTCCTCGAGGCAGAGATCATTCTCATACATATACTTTGCATGCGGTGCGCCGACATAGCGGAAATGCCATGTCATTGCATCCATACCCGTCTGCTCCTCCTTGCCTGCCGGATAACGGACGATGAAGCCGTAATCAGCAGCATGCTCGGTCAGCCATGCGTAATTGCCGTCCGGTGTATAAGGAGAATGGCTTGCGGCTGCTTCATTCAGAATTGCAAGATCCAGTGTCAGACCGGTTGCACGCTCCGGAATTGCAGCGGAATACGGCGGATAACCGGGCGTACCGGTTGTAGAGTAGACCATGACATTGCCGAGCCCCGTTGCAGCGAAGAAATCGTTGAACATATTGGTAATCGGCATTGCAAGTGAAGCATCCACAGTCATTTCGGTGCTGACCAGACGCAGATGCTGCGGACCGAAGCTCGCAAATGTGATAAGCCCCGGCGTCACAACCTGCGGATGTGCAGAATCAACCAGAATCATGCTGCCGCTGTGAAGCGTATCACTGGTCACTTCGATCTTCTGGGTGTCTCTGTTGTCAACAACCGCGGCAGTTGTTGTCGTTGTGGCAGCCGTCTCATTGAGACCGGTCGTGGTAAGATCGGTTTCCAGGAGAGTTTCCGCGGTGGTCTCAGCAGCCGGTGCATCTGTTTCAGCGCCGGAATCAACCATTGACTCAACCTTGGAAGCCTGATTCCGCAGATCAAGCTGACCGGTCATCTGCTTGTAATCATTCCACAGACGAATGATAAAATTCACGGCAAAAATACCGAGAATGACAAATGTCAGAACCAGCGCAATCTTACCGTAGTCGATCCGTCTGCCGCCCTCATCGTCATAATCGTCGTAATCATCGTCCTCATAATCGTTGTCGAGATTATCCTCGTCAACATCTTCAAATTCGTCCTCGAAATCATCAAAGTCATCCTTTTTCTTTTTCTTGAACGGATTTTTCAGAGAGAGACCGCTGAGAATCCCCGGCTTTTCATCAAAATCGAAGTCCTCGTCGAAATCCTCTTCCTCAAAGAACTTCTCATCTGCATCATCATCAGATTTCCGGTTTGCAGGCTTCTTCTGCTCTTTTTTATAAACCTTGACATCATCGTCATCCTCGAAGAGCTCGTCCTCGTCGAGTTTCTTTTCAGGCTCTTTCTCAGCATCCTTGATGCGCTTCTTGAACGAATCGGAAGCCTTCATCGCAGCCGCAGACTTCTTTGCTTCTCTGACCGCTGCTGCCTCAAGATCCTCAGCATCATCAGCGGCGTCCTTTGCAGTCTTTTCGACGGTATCCTTTACCTTCTCAGCAGTTTTATCAGCCTGATCGGCTGTTTTTTTGACATCCTCTTCAATCTCGTCCGCAATCTCGTCCTCGATCTCCTTCAGGATATCCTTTTCCTCTTCCTGCTTCTCCTTCTGATTCTTTTCGTTCTGATTCTGTTTACTCATGTTCTTATCTTTACCCTCCGATTCCAGATTTTCATCCGAAGATTTTTTCTTTCTGACAGATTCAGTATCTTCTGCATCAGAATTCGCAGTTTCCTTCATCTCAATCGCTTTTTCATCATAGGGATTCATTGTCAGAAGAGCGGAAACATTTTTGGTCATTTCCTGGCGAACCTGTTTCAGCACTGCCGGAGACGGGTCTTTAGGATCAGTCTGCGGAACCTGAAACGGCGCGCCGTAGCGAATATGTATTGTGCTGCGGAAATGCAGCTCATCATCGTCAAAGAAGATGCCGACCGGTACAATCGGTACACCGGTCTGTGCAGCGATCAGTGCCGCACCGGTCTTAAACTTTCCGAGCGTACCGTCTTTGGAACGGGTTCCCTCCGGAAAAATCAGTGCATTCTGACCGTTCTGCAAACGGTATTCGATCTCCTCCAGCGGATCGGTATCTCCGGTACCGCGGTCAATCGCAACCGCACCGAGCTTTTTCAACAGCCAGCCGACAAACCCGTCATCAAAGAGCTCCTGCTTTGCGAGAAAGCAGAATTCAGCAGACGGATTCTGCGTGCCGATCAGAATCGGATCAGCCATGCTCCGGTGATTGCTGACAAACAGGTATCCGCCTTCCTCGGGCAGATACTCCAGTCCGTCGGCATCTATCTTATACCAGATCGGCATGACCAGACGCATCACGCCCAGCGCGAACTTGTAAAACCCTTTCATTTTTCGAGGTTCTCCTTACATACTTTGAGAAGCAGCTGTTCAGATTCTTCCAGATTCAGCTCTGATGTATCCACAAGGATCGCATCCTCCGCCTGTTTCAGCGGTGCAATCTCGCGGTTCATATCCTGTTCATCGCGGCGAATGACATCTGCAAGGACTTCTTCATATGTCTGTCCGACAATCTTCTTCTCCTGCATTTCAAGCCAGCGGCGCATCGCACGTTTCTCCGGCGATGCAGTCAGGAAAATCTTCACATCCGCATGCGGCAGAACCACGGTTCCGATATCGCGTCCGTCCATCACAACAGAATGCTCTTTCGCAAGTGTCTGCTGTAAATCAAAGAGAAATTTGCGGACTTCCGGAATCGCAGAGACGCTCGAAGCCTTCATTGTCACCTCAGGAGTCCGGATCAGCGATGACACATCCTCGCCGTTTGCGAAAACATGCTGTTCGCCGTCGATATACTTCAGCGTGACATTCAGCTCCGGCAGACTGCCGATGATCTGTTCTTCTGTATCAGCATTCCGGCGCAGCATGCTGAGCGCAATCGCGCGGTACAGCGCACCGGTATCAACGTAGATAAAGCCGAGCTTTGCAGCCAGACGGCGTGCAAGTGTGCTTTTTCCGGCACCGGAAGGTCCGTCGATAGCAATATTGATAGACATACAGCAGTTCCTCCTAGTACACAACGTCGATATTCCTTTATAGTATATCATATTTATTTCAATTTTGCAAGTGATTTGGACGGATTTTCGGCGATTTCTTTTTCAAATCGACAAATTCTATCAGATTGTGACGATTTTGCGCATAATTCGGCGTATATTTTCATGATGATTTGACATTCCGCACAGTCAAACGGCTTTGTACGCCGCATGAAACTGCGCAGAAAGCCGATCCCGTATCCGGAACCGGCTGTTTGCTTATTTGTGAAGGCAGATTTTCTTAAAGCCGTTTTCGCTTAAAATCGCTACAGCATTGTCAATATCTGCTTCGCTCATTCCGGCAGCCTGAATGATCGGAATGACCTCATGTGCGCCGGATGCAATCCGAGCAGCTTCGGCAAGCATCTCAAGTTTTTCGCGGAACGCAAGCGTACCGGGATCAAAGCGCTGATCCGCAACCGTGAAGCTCTCTGTAAATTCACCCGGATCAATTTCCATGTACACAGATGCCATGCGGAGATCGGCAGGCTGGAAGGCTTCTTCGTTCCCCTGTGACACGGCAAACAGATCAGCATACAGACCGGCAGTCGGCGCAACATCCGAAATACGGTTCAGCACGGACACCAGCGCTTCTTTTCTGCGGGCAGGATCCTCGATATGATTGCCGAGTAAATCCGCATCGGAATGATAAAAGTTCGGGAAAATCGTACCCGTACAGATAATCTGCGTAAATCCGCTCTTTTGAATCTCCGCTGCGATGCCGGCGAGATAATCAGCCGATGCTGCATCAAACGGATTCAGCCACGGCTGACCGCCCTCATCCGGATTGTTGTCCAGCCAGCGTGTTGTACCGTCCTGAAAGACATAGGAGCCTTCCATAAAATAATTCGGGAACGTATGATCCTCAAGTGTACTGATCTGCCCGACGCAGGTGACATTATAGCGCTTTGCAGCGTTCACAATCTCACGGAGCGTCAGCTGCGATTCATTCGAAGCACCGCAGGCAAGCGCCTTGTCAACGCTTGATGCATATTGCAGCTTGCCGGAGCTGAGTTTCAGCGGCAGAATCATCGAACGATAGCCGTTTTCGCGGCATTTCTTTGCTGCCTCCTCCACACTGTCAAGGCTTTGCAGCGCATCCTCTGCAACAAGATATGCAACATCGACATCTTCCGCAAATCTTACAGGGAAAGGATCCGTCGTTGTTGTTTCAGCGGTTTCGGTTGTGAGGAAGGTTGTAGCGGTTGTCGCAGAAGCAGATGTTGTGGCGACGGTTTCAGCCGTTTCCGAAGCGGTTTCCAGCGGCGGTGTCTCCGTAAAATACGGCTCTGCGGTCGCTGTCGGATTAAGCTCCTCCTGATGCAGGCGTGTGACAATCGGACCGACAACATTATATCCGACAAACCCGATCACGCCGATCAGTACCAGTGTGACTGCCGTTCCGATTGCGGAACGTACCGGATGATAGTCACTGAACACTCTGCGGTTCCGTGCCTGATAGGTATAGATTTTTCTTCCTTTCTTTTTATGTTTCACGGAAGATGCGCTCCTTTCTGTGGTTCATTAAGAGAAGATGCAGGCAGCTGCCATAGACAGGATACCGGCATACAGCAGCAGTCCCTTCCAGCCTCGGACTGCCTGCGGCATATGTTCGCTGTAAAGCAGCGGCGCAGCCATTTTGAGCATGATGCAGACGCCGAGATATCCGACTCCGGAACGAAATCCGTAGCGGAATGCAACCGGTATGTCATGCGTATACTCCGTGCTGAGCAGCATTGTACCGAGCACGGCAGATGAACAGGCTGCATAATAAATCCCGGGAATTACAAACCGTTTCAGATGCTTGGATTTTCTGCTGAGCAGTACCAAAATGATGCAGAACGCGCCGCAGATCAGCGCATTGCAAAGCGGTAACAGCAATTTCTGCCAGAGATTCGGAATCGCAGGGCGGATCATTGCAGTCAGAACAGAGCTGAGCGTGCAGCACAGCATCGTCAGTACGCCGAGCCGCAGCAGCCCTTTCCCGTTTTTCACCGACACTGCTGCCGGAGACAATCCGAGCAGATTCTGAAATACAAGATTCTGTACGAGAATCATGACAATATCAGCCGCAATCTGCATGTGCTGCCTCCTTTCCGCTGAGATACGGTACCGCAGTCAGTATCAGAACCAGCAGAATCAGCCCGCCGGACGGGTGCACCAGAATCGGCAGCGGCGGTTGAAACCGCAGCGGAATTCCTGCAACCGTCCCACTGCCGAGCACCTCACGAATGCAGCCGGTCAGCATTGCAGTACATATTACAGAAAGCAGATTTTTCAGCAAATCGCGGAACAGGTGTTTCCGCCTGAAATACCGCTGAAATCCTGCGGTCAGATATAATGCGGAGCTAAGCAGCGGAATATAGATACCGCCGGAAACTGACGGGAACAGATTCACAGTCAGAACGGCAACCGGAATATACACCAAACAGCCGATTACGGAATACAATAAGATACGCAGCGAAAGCGGCAGCTTCACCGGTATCAGACTCCCCGCCAGAACCGTCAGAAAAGTGATGCAAAAAAATGCAAAGCTCACAGCGGCTGCCTGCGCAAGCGAAACGGAAAATGCTGCAATCGGTGCGATTACCGCACCGGACAGAAGAACGGATTGCGTTCCGGTTATTTTCGGAGACGCTTTCATGAAGCAGCCCTCCTCTCAGCAGCCGGTTCCGACACATCCTCCTCATCATCAAACATCATCATTCTGCGCAGCCAGATCGTCAGCGGTGAAAGCAGAACAGCGAGCAGAACCGGTGCATCATAAATGTAGAGAATGCGCGTCGCAAAAAACACAGCAAATCCGACCGCAAAGCCGTATGCAATACCTGCAAGCACAGGCGGTGCATGATCGGTGTCGGCATGCAGAAAGATCAGAGCAATCAGAAACTGATTTGTCATGCAGCTTCCGACGATCACCGAAAACGGATGCTGTAGATTGGATATCGCCAGATTACTGATTACCGTCGCGGCAAGTGCCGGCACAATCACCCAGCCGGATGCGGCGCGCCGAACAATCAGTACCGCCGCAACAACTGCCAGCAGGATCACCGAACCGCTGCCGATCGGCTGCCGCGGCGAACCGGTGAGCCATTCCAGCACAGATACTGAGAATCTGCCGCTTCGATTCCATAAATTGGAAACGCCGTCAGTCAGCGTATTTGCATCAATATGAAGAATCGGCAATGTCCCCTTACTGACAGGGAACAATGCAGTCTGCGCTCTGCTGTTGAGCAGGCAGAAGCAGAATCCGGCTGCGGCAGGCGGAATTACCGGATTTTCCTTGCCGCCGAACATCGCCCTGCCGATGATAATTGTAAAGATACAGGACATGATAAGCAGAGATACCGGCACGGTCGGCGGCAGCATCAGAAGCAGAATCAGACCGGTAACCGGTGCTTCCAGCAGATCGGCGGTAAACGCTTTTTTCTGTACGTAAAGACAGAGACATTCAGCAGCCGCCGAAACAGCCGCTGCAATAACAGCAAGCACCCAGATTCGGATACCGTAATCATAGGAGGCAGCCGCGAGAATTGCAAAAACTGCTGCAAAGCGGTCAAACAGAATGCGTTGGGGATCGGGTTTGTGCATATGCTGCACCTGCCTTTGCCGGATAATCAAATCATCACACGGCGGTAAAGCCGATAGAAAGGATATTTCTTGTATGACAGTAGAACGGCTTTCCGCTTACTCGGTGAAGGTTCAGCTTTCAGCCGATGAATTGCGCGTATTTTTGCCGGACGAACCGCCGGCACCTGATTCTCCGCAGATGATGCGGATGCTGTCGTTTATGCTTGCGAAAGCGGAAGCGGTCAGCGGCATTGCCTTTTCATCGCTGCCGGTCACCGTCGAGCTGCTGACCGCACAGGACGGCAGTCTTTCGGCATATTTTTCCGTACAGGATCAGAAGCCGGAGCAGAAAGCCGCAAAGCAGCGCATCATCAGACTGGCAGCACGGTTTACTGACCCCGATTTGCTGCGCGAATGCTGTACGCTGCTGCAGCGAGAGCAGAACGGCATCCGGAGCAGCATGCTCTACCGCTTGCAGTCCGCATATATCCTGACGCTCAAGCTGCGTCGGAACCGTGTATCTGCCATGCATCATATCCTGCTGGAATACGGCAAGCCCTTTCGGCTGTCAGCATTGAACCGCGCAAGGCTTTCAGAATACGGCATTTGTATTTTTCAGCAGGATGCCGTAAAACGCGCGGCAACAGAAACATTTTAGTGCAGCGGCTTGTTCAGTAATCTGACAGCTTCTGCCGGATCATCGGAGCAGAGCACATAAGAGCCTGCAACGAGATAATCTGCGCCTGCCTGACGGCAAAGCATTCCGGTTTCTGCATTGATGCCGCCATCCACCTCGATATGCAGCGGAAGACTGCCGCGCCGGATGACATCTGAAAGCCGTCGGATTTTATGCAGCATTTCCGGCATAAACTTCTGTCCGCCGAGTCCGGGATATACCGTCATAATCAGGATAAAATCATCCTTCTGCATCAAAGGCAGACACGGCAGAACCGCATCAATATCCGTATCGGGTGAAACGACGATACCTGCCGGAATTCCGCACCCGTGAATACAGCGCAGCATTTCCTGCGGATCGGAATCGCTTTCGATATGAAAAGAAAGCATATCGGCACCGGCCTTGATAAACCGTTCGGCAAACCGCAGCGGCTCCGAGATCATCAGATGCACATCAATCGGCTGCTTTGTATACGGACGCAGCGAGGAAAGAACCGGAAGTCCGAATGAAATATTATCAACGAATCTGCCGTCCATGACATCAAAATGCAGCGCGTCTGCGCCGGATGCAGCGACGGTATCTGCGACCTTTGACAGATTTGCCAGATCGCTGTTCAGAATTGAAGCCAGTATCATGTCTGTTTCCTCCGGAACCTGATTTTGCACACATACTATATATTATATCGCAATTTTCGTTTTTCGTCAAGCATTCGCCTGAATCCGTGCCGAATTTGCCGCATTTCGTGGATGCTCCCAAAATTTCATGAAAAGGCTGGACAATCCTGTCGAAATCATGTATAATAATACAGACAAGTATCCGTCGAATTTCAGACTTCGCAATGCAATCTGCCATGAATACTCGGAGGAATTATGAATCATACCGGAAAACATATGCTGCACGGACTGCTCTGGCTGCTCGGCTCAGAAATCCTGTGCCTGATTCTCGCATTTTCACTGGCGATCCTGCCGGATCATCCGGCTGTTCGCATCATCGGACTGATCTTCGGCATCACAGCGCATGTCCTGATGCTCGGAAGCTGTGCGCAGAGAGCAGCCGCCGAAGACGTTGTCATGTACCGCGCATCCAAAGTCAGAACCAGAATCAGCAAAATTCTACTGATTGCTGTGATTCTGATGCTGCCTTCCTGTATTACATATCTGGTTCTGTCCGCGAACGCAGACAGCGTTCTGATACTGAATCTGTTTCCGCTGCTCAACGCGCCGTTTATCCGGATATATCAGTTTCTGACCGGCGGAAGAGAACCTTTTTCGGCTGTACCGTCCGCTGTACGGGTGTTTATGGCATTGCCGCCGCTGATTACGGGCGCGGCATATGCAGTCAGCTACTACAGCCGGTATCTTCCGGCAGTCGCTGCGCTGGATGCCAGATCAAACCGGACATAAAGCACATGTTCCTGCATATCCTATCTTCGCAGACACTGTCTGCATGAAGAAAGGATGATTGCAAGATGAAAAAAATCACCTTATGCGCCGCGTTCGCCGCTGCACTGCTGCTGTCCGGCTTTCCTGCCGCTGCCGCGGGATACGGTCAGGGCAAGGAAACAGATGCGCAGAACCATCCGACCGGCGCTGTATCGTTTCAGGAGGCGTACGGGCAGTACAGTGCCTATGCGCTGACACCGGATGACAGCCGCATCATCCTGACCTTTGATCAGGGATATGAAAACGGCTATACCGCCGGCATACTGGACACGCTGCGTGATAGGCACGTTTCTGCGATATTTTTTCTGACCGGCGATTACGCGAAGTGTGAACCGGAGCTCGTGCGGCGCATGATTGCAGAAGGGCATATGCTCGGCAATCACGGCATGACACACGCGGCGCTGCCGTCACTCAGTGACAAGGAGATCGAAACCGAAGTCATGTCGCTGCATGACTATATGCTGTCAGAGTACGGCTATGAGATGCAGTATTTCCGTCCGCCCTGCGGCGAATATGATGCGCGGGCGCTGGAAAAGATCAGCACACTCGGTTATAAGACATTGTTCTGGAGCGTTGCGCATGTGGACTGGCAAACCGACGCACAGCCGGAACCGCAGGCTTCACTCGAAAAACTGACCGAAGCCGCTCACGGCGGCGCGATGTATCTGCTGCATTCCGTATCCGCAACCAATGCAGAAATCCTCGGCAGCCTGATTGACAATCTGCGCGCCGCAGGCTATACACTGTAAGAAAAATCTGCTGTATCATGCATCGCACGGTACAGCAGATTTATTGTATAGAGCGAATTAGAAAATATGCGCCGACAAGCAATCCCACAAAAATCAAAGAGAATACAGAACCGACTGCAATCGTAATCAGACTGTGCCTGTCATAGGCACTCCTGCGCTTCGGATTGCGCGGTATCAGCAGAAAATAGCTTTGTTTTTCATGGTAGATGCGCTGCCTGCCGAAGGATTCCGCCGGAAACAGGCAGTAGTATTCCTGATTATCCACCTTGTATACCGCATGATCAAAGCGCTCGGTATCATCGACGCGGAGGAACTCCCCCTTTACACGGCGGCGGAACAGCAGCGCAATGTCCGTTATCACAAAAAACAGGATAAACAGCAGCATTGCAACCGCGACCAGACCGAGCACAACCGTCGCAAATACAACAAAAATCGTTTCCGGTGCAATTCCGAAAAACAGCAGCAGCGCAATAATAATCACAATCGTAAATACGACTTCGAGCATAGCATCCTCCTGTTCAGAAGGTTTCGCTTTCCTCCGGCAGAAACGGCGAGACACCGAGAATTTCAAATGCCTGTGCCTGCTGCCACATCTGCGGATTGATCTGGATTTCAAATCCTTCACCGGGCGCGGTCTGAATCTGCTTTGGATCGAGCTTCGGAATGCCGAAGCAAGCCATGGCATTCGCAATCACGCCGCCGTGTGTCACAATCGCAACATGATTGAAGTCCTCCTGCATCATTTCCAGCAGGATTTTGTGAAAGCCCTGAAATGTGCGTATGCAAAGCTCAGATACACTCTCACCCTCCGGCGGCTTGGCATCCATTCCGCCGCGGATCCATTCCATATATTCTGCATTCTGCATGAGCTCCTCGGCAGTTCTTCCCTCGAATTTTCCGAAATGCAGTTCGCGGAAATCCTCAGCGACAACGATCTCTCTTTCCGGAAACAGAATCTCAGCGGTTTCCGTACAGCGCTGCAAAGGGCTTGTATACACCCGCTGCACTTTCGGATATACATAGCGGTCGGTTTTGTCCAGCAGCTCCGACCTGCCGCGGTCATTAAGCGGAAAATCCGTTGTGCCGATATACTGACCGCGATCATTTGCATCTGTTCTGCCGTGGCGGAACAGAGAAATGTGATAATTTTTCATAAAATAAATGTCCTTTCAGGCTGTTTTTACCGATTTTAGGCGGAATCACCAAAAATATACGCATATTTTTGGCAGTTATTTTTGCGTCTTAGGGCTTTACAAATTATACTATTTGTTATATAATTGTAAGGTATGAAGGACGGTATTGAAGTCTGATCACGAAGGGAGTATGAAAACCAATGAATGACGATTTTCCGCGCATTATTACGCTTCAGAGAAAGGAACGTAAAATCAGCCAGAAAAAGGCTGCCACAGATCTCGGCATTTCACAGGCACTGCTCTCCCACTATGAGAAGGGCATTCGGGAATGCGGTCTGGACTTTCTCGTCCGGATTGCCGACTACTATAATGTCTCCTGCGACTATCTCCTCGGCAGAACCCCCGAGCCGGGCGGCAAGACGCTGACACTGGAGGAGATTCCGGATGATGACGGCAACAATGAAATGCCCTCCAACGAAGCAATCCGTTTCTACCGCAAGATTATCAATAATTCGATCAGCCTTCTGTTCTCCTTCTCCCAGCGTGCAAATTCGGTTACGCTGATCCGCGAAGTTTCCTCATACCTGATGCTGTCGGTCTACAAGCTGTTCCGCATCATTTATAATGCGTGTCCGCACAATGACCAGAAGCTCTTCCGCGTACCGAAGGTTGTTGCGAATGACAGCTCCAATGCGATCATCTCGCTGAATGAATCGAACATCAAGGCGGCTTCGAGCGGCATCGCACTCGGCACAAATGATGCTGTTGAAGATGCCGAAACGCTGTATGTCACAACGGCGACACTCTCCAAGGATTTCTCGGAATATGCTTCCTCTCTGCTGAATCTGATCCAGATCAGTGAAGACAGCATTGCTCGCACCAGAGATACGCTCCAGACGCAGCACAGACCGTAACATATTTATTATACCACAGAATGACAGAAAAAGCAAGCTGAACGCTATAGAACAAATATCAGCGGGCGCAGCCCGCAGGAAAGGTCAGAATCTATGAAACGCTTGAACGGCATTCGTTTGCCGAAAAGCAAACGTGCGCAAAACAAACAGATTACCGTTCTTCCGCTGCCAAAACTCATCCGGATTCCGATGCTCATGCACATGGGCGAACCGTGTGTACCGTGTGTCGAGCCGGATGAATATGTCTATGTCGGTCAGGAAATCGGCAGGGCTGAATCCGACAAAGCCGTTCCGATCCATTCCAGTGTATCGGGAAATGTATCGGTCATATCAGAATATTCGCTGCCGGACGGGACAAAAGTTCCGGCTGTGGAGATTATTCCGGACGGCTTGCAGGTGATTCATCCGGACTGTATTCCGCCGAAAATCTCAAATCAGAAGGAGCTCGCGGATGCAGCAAGAAAATCCGGCTGCGTCGGACTCGGCGGCTCCGGTGATCTCACATATCAGAAATTCAGCCGTTCCGAGAAAATGAATATCCTAGTCCTGAACGGTGCGGAATGTGAATGCTTCCTCTCTACGGATCTGCGGCAGATGCTTGAAAATGCTGAGCAGATTATCTCCGGCGCTGCAATGATTCAGAAAATCATGAAGATCAAAGAGGTTCTGATCGGCGTACAGTCGAATCAGCCTGCTGCGATTCAGGTTCTGACGCAGGCTGCGGAAAAACAGAAGGGCATCACGGTTTGTCCGCTGCCGCCGCTGTATCCGCAGGGTGAAAAAAAAGTGCTGGTATTTCATACGACCGGACTGGTTGTTCCGGAGGGACAGGAACCGGAGGATATCGGCGTACTTGTGCTGAATGTCAGTACCTGCGCGTTTTTATATCAGTATGCACAGACCGGTATCCCGCTTGTAGAGCGGGTTGTCACCGTAGACGGCAATGCAGTGCCGAAAGCCTGCAATTTGCAGGTTCCGGTCGGTACACCGATCATCGACGTATTGAGCTATGCATCCTGCGAGCTTGATCTCGTGAAAGAAATCTATTCGGGCGGTGCCATGACAGGCGTATGCTATCCCGCATTCCGCGCATCTGTCGTCAAACCGCAGAACGGTCTCGTTGCAATGAAAACCGTTTCAAAGCGCAAAGCACCGACCGACTGCATCCGCTGCGGAAAATGTCTTTCTGCCTGCCCGATGAATCTGATGCCGACGGAAATCGACCGTTCGTATCAGAAGCGGGATGTCGCAGCTTTAACCGATCTGCATACGGGTCTTTGCATGAACTGCGGATGCTGCACTTATGTCTGTCCGGCGAACAGACCGCTTTCAGAGACAATCCAGCAGGCAAAGCTGCTGCTTTCCAATGCGTGAAAGGAGAATGGATTTGCATAAACTTCATATTGAATCAGCTCCGCACACGCACGGAAACGCATCCGCATCAAGTATGATGCTGCTGGTAATCATCGCACTGCTTCCCGCTGCAATCACAGGCATTTTTAATTACGGCACACAGGCTGCGATGCTTCTTTTTGTTTCAATCGGCTCTGCATTTGTCACTGAGGCACTGATGACACTCATCTTCCGTCACAGAATGACGGTGCGCGATCTCAGTGCCGTCGTGACGGGTCTGATTCTCGGCATGCTGCTGCCGCCTGATCTGGAACCGTGGAAGGCGGCACTCGGCAGCGTCCTCGCTATCGCAATCAAGCAGTTTTTCGGCGGCATCGGCAAGAACCCGGTGAATCCTGCCGGAATTGCATGGATTTTCCTTCTGATTATGAATTATCAGGAGATGACAACATGGCGGATTTCGGGAACCGGCGAACTGACGCGCGTCACACCGCTGATGTCCGGCGGTGCAACCTACTGGGATCTCATTCTCGGAAACTGCGCAAGCTATATCGGGACAGGCTGTGCCGCTGCGCTGCTGCTCGGCGCCGTATTTCTCTGCCTGACAGGCATCATCGCCCCTGTGACGCCGCTTTCCTTCCTCGGATCATTTGCGCTGCTGACATGGATCGGCGGGTTTGATGTGCCGGGACAGCTGCTCTCCGGCTGTATTCTGCTTGCAGCCTGCTTTATGGCTTCGGATTTCACGACAACACCCTTCACACCGGCAGGCAAATGCGTATTCGGCATCGGCTGCGGTGTCCTGACCTTTTTTATCCGGCATTACGGCGGATATCCGGAAGGTGCTGTATTTGCCGTTGTAGTTATGAATCTGCTGACGCCGAAGCTCAATCGACTGACCCGCAGACGTCCGTTCGGTGCTGCTGCAAAGCAGAAGAAACGAAAAGAAAAGAAGAAAAAAGCTGTTTCCGAAGCTGCATAAATATTACAAATCAGTTACAAATCTTCTAAATTGCAATTTAGAGCTTGACAAATTTGCAATATTGTATTATACTAGGATCATAACACACTGATGCCGTCTGTTTATGGAGGTATTGTTATGAAACAGATCACATTCAATCTGCCGGATGAACTGGCAAATAAATTTGAGCTTGCAATGCAGCTGACCGGTGCAAACCGTGATGCAATCGGCGAGGAATTCATTCGCGGCTACCTTGCAAAAGCCTTGCAGACCGCTGCCGATGAGTTCCGTGTGCCCGAGCAGCCGAAACCGAATCCGCAGAGCTATGCGCAGCCGCAGCAGCAGAATCCGACACAGGCGGCACAGACGCAGACACCTCCGCCGAAGCGCGCCGACAGTGCTGCACGGGCGCAGAACCAGTCTGCTGCGCAGGGACGGATTCCTACACCGCGCAGCGTTTTACCGGATTTCGGAAAAGCAATCAACCGGATTCCCCGCTGGGCAAGAAATCCGCAGCAGAACAATCACAAAATCCTGCGCGCATTTTTCGAGCTGAAGCAGGAGCTCGGCAATGTCACGATTGATGCGCTTCGCCGCCGCTGCTCTGACCCGACAGGTCACCCGAATACCTATGTGCCGCATTTTGACAACAACTATTCGCAGATGAAATTCGACAACGGCAATTCGCACGGCAAGGTCTTTGAGGAGCATGACGGCTATATTACAATCTGGGACCGCATCAGTGAAACCCTGCAAAAATACCGCGACTTTTTTGAATAATCATGATAAACGGAAGCGAAGCTCACCCTTCGCTTCCTTGTGCTGTACGGAAAGGTATACACCAATGAAAAAGATAACAGCTGCGTTTGTTTTGATGTGGATGCTTCCCTGCTGTGGATGCACTGCCGAGCCCGCTTCATCATCCGAACACACCGCAGAAACTGCCGGCACAACAACTGTCACAGCGGCAGTTACCGTCTCCGAGCAGACGACGCTGACATCCGAAATGCCGGAAACATACGAATCCGATCCGGATGAACAGGAAACAGAAAACACAGGATTGTTTCAGGGCGGCATCGGGGATGAACGAAATGCTGCGACACCGCTTCCCGAATTTTTTGCATACCGCTTTCAGCCGGATTCATTTTCTGCACGGCTGGCAGGCGGCAATTATCAGACAATCCCCTATGATTTATCCGAGGCATTCCAGCATACAATAGATACGGATTATTATCTGGCGGATTATGATTCCGATGGCGACTATGACCTGTATCTCCCGATCAAATACGAGGAAAACAAAGTATCGCGGTATGCGGTATTCTGCTGGGATTCGGTCAGTGAAAAGTTTCAGACGGAGCCTGTCATCGTCGGTGCCGTGGCATGATGCATTGCTGAAAGGAGCATGATTATGAAGCATTTTCGCAAATTTCTTGCGGTTATGATATCTGCCTGCCTGCTGACAGGCTGCGGCAGTACGGCGCAGAATTCCGGTACGGAATCCGCAGAGCATATGTCTTCGATTCCGGAGGAAAAAAGTCTTGTAACGCTCGGCGACTCAATCTCCTTCGGCTACGGAATGGAAGATGTGACCACACAGCGTTATTCTGCATATCTTGCTGAAAAACTGCATTCCAGAGACAAGCTCAAATGGAATGATTATAACTACGCCGTTTCCGGTGACAACAGCAGCGATCTGATCCGCAAGCTCAACAACGGCAGAGCCCTGCATGCACCTTCCGCCGACGCAATCATTCTGTATATCGGCGCGAACAATCTGCTCGGTGCATACGGTGATTATATTATTGAAAAAGCGGAAGAAAAAGGCATCGACGTTTCGCATCCGGAATCGCTGACAGATGAGGAGCTCGAGAATATCCAGAAGCAGTTTGAAGATGAAATGCAGGATACAGACGCCGTTAAGGAAGCTGTGCAGAAAAAAATTGATGAAAACCTTGCACAGCTGGATGCTGACCTCGAAACGATTTATCAGTGGATTCGTGATCGGAATGACAAAGCGGATGTATATGTTTTGAATATTTACAATCCGTATCTGGAGGGACTTGCGTCCGATCTGATTCCGGAAAATACCGATCTTGCCGGCTATGCGCAGTCTCAGATCGACCGTGCAAATGAGATCATAGCCGATCTTACTGCAAAGCATGACGATCTGATTCCGGTCGATATTGCCGCCGCCTTTGCTGCATGCGATCCGCTGCCTGTGATCGGCACAGCCAATGCGGAAACGACCGACGGCGATGCTTTTGAATATTACGATCCGCACCCGAATGCAGCAGGACAGAAAATCATTGCAGATGCCGTCTGGAAGGTCATGGAACCGCGAAAATGAAGCATCCCTATTATACGATGAATCAGCTCATGCATGAGCATTACGGCAGAAAAATCAGAAAAATCTGCATCGACGGCGGATTTACCTGCCCGAACCGTGACGGCACATGCGGCTTCGGCGGATGTACTTTCTGCGGCGAACGCGGTGCCGGTGAACAACTGGATGCCTCTAAGACAATCCGGCAGCAGGCAGAAGCAGTCTTGCAGAATGCAGCACCGGATTCCGCTTGGATCGTATATTTTCAGAATTTTACAAATACCTATGCACCTGTTGAAGTGCTGCGTGCACGCTATGATGAAGCGCTGATTGACGACAGAATCAAGGTGCTCGACATCGGCACAAGACCGGACTGTATCACGGAAGAAATTGCCGACCTACTCGCTGAATATGCACAGAAATATGAGGTCTGGACAGAGCTCGGCTTGCAGACTGCCAATGATCTGACAGCAAAAAGGATCAACCGCGGCTATGATCTGCAATGCTTTGAGAAAGCAGTCAGAATCCTGAAATCACGCGGTTTGCCGGTCATTGTACATATCATTCTCGGACTGCCCGGCGAAACAATCGCCGATATCCGCAATACAGTCGATGTATTAAACCGCTGCGGTATTGACGGCATCAAAATCCACAGTCTGTTCATTATGAAAGATACACAGCTTGCGAAGCAGTATCTGCGCGGTGAATTTGAACCGATCTCCATGCAGACCTATATAGAATGGGCAGTAGACGTACTGACGCATATTCCGCCGGATATGGTTGTGCATCGTATTACCGGCAACTGTTTGCGCGACCGCCTCCTTGCGCCGGACTGGATTATGCAGCGTGATCTGATGATTGTATCCATCGACCGAATGATGCAAAAAAACGGCTGGTCACAAGGCTGCTTCTATCAGAAGCCGGATGTTTCACATGGAACGGCGAATGCTGTCTCTGATTGACGAAAGGACACAGATACATGAATTTCAAGGACAAAAAGGCAGTTATTTTCGATTTGGACGGAACACTGCTCAATACGCTGACCGACCTGAAAAACAGCCTGAATGCTGCACTCCGTCAGAACGGTCTGCCGGAACGGACAACGGATGAGGTAAGGCGGTTTGTCGGAAACGGACTCGGAAAGCTCGTATTCCGTGCCATTCCCGACGGAGACAAGAATCCGCTCTATGAAAAAGTGCTGGCTGATACCAGAGCAATTTATGCTGCGCATTCCAATGATACAACCTGCCCCTATGACGGCATTCCGGAGCTGCTCGATGCACTGATTCAGCGCGGATATCGCCTCGGCGTCGTATCAAACAAGCCGGATGCGCAGGTCAAAAGTCTCTGCCGCATCTATTTTCCGTCCGTTCAGGCAGCGGTCGGACAGCGCGAGGGCGTTCCGCTGAAACCGGCGCCCGATTCTGTGCTGGAAGCAATCCGCCAGCTCGGATTTCATACGGAAAACGCCGTTTATGTCGGTGATTCCGAGGTAGATGTGCAGACCGCACAGAACTCCGGAATCCCGTGCATCAGCGTGCTTTGGGGATTTCGCACAAAGGAAAGGCTGCTGGAATCCGGTGCATTTTGCTTTACAGAATCGCCCTCAGAAATGCTTTCTCTGTTTTAACCGTTTTTTGTATATTGAGATGAAACCGCCGCAGATTCATTGACTTTCTGCGGCGGTTTTGGTATAATAATAGATATTTATTGTGAGAAGTATAATCTTTTGATGATTACAGGGGGATAGGAGGAATCGGCATGTGGAATCAGCAAACCGACCGGATGTTTCTTGATATGCGTGAAGATGCAGTTCTGATTTTTGATCGGAATACACTCAAGCTGTTGTATCTGAATCAGACTGCGTCGAAATATTTTCCGGATACAAGCGAAAATACAGTCTATTCAGATTTGTTTCAGAATGAAAAAATTGACAATCTGCTGAAAACAGCAGCGGCATCCGGCAGAACCATTCCCCTGCCGCTTGACGAACATCCGTGGTTTCCGGAAAGTGCTGTCCTCCATGCTGTCTGCACGACATGGGAGGGACAGGACGTCAATGTACTGGCGATTGACAAGCGCGCCTACGGTCCGCCGCCGGAAGCAATGCAGATGATGAAGGCTGTACTGACGTCTGCGTACTTTACCTCTGTCCGCCTGGATTCGATCTCGAAGCGCGCCTCAATTATCATTGACAAGAATCCGCTGATGAATACGCAGGCGCTCTTCCCCTCTTTTACCGAGTATTTTGAAAAATATGCAGAGGCTGTGATTCATCCCGAGGACAGGGAGCAGTTTCTGGCGAGCTTTTCCGAGGAGCAGATTCGTCTCTTTCTGGAGGCAAATACATCCCCGACCTGTACAGTCCGCCGCGCTGTCGATGAGGAATATCGCTGGGCGAGTTTTACGCTTGCGGCACTGAATCAGTCGATTGTTCTGCTTTTCGGCAAGGACAGCAATGAACAGCACCTTGTTCAGGAACGCTCTGACCGCTACCGCAGCGAGCTCGAAACCGTTTCTCTCCGCAACAGCTATATTCTGACCGGTGTCGGCGATATGTTTCGCCTGATGCTGCACATTGACTTGCGGACAAATGAGGTTGTTGTCTGTTCTGTGATTCCTGATCTGGCATCGTTCTTCTCAATGGAGCGAATCTATCAGTTCGAGGAAATTGCCGGCAGACTGATGCAGCTTGTACATCCGGATGACCGCGAGAAACTGCATATCTTATCTGATCCGCGATGTATTTCGGATTATATCGAGCCGAATGAAAACAAGATCAGCCTGATTTACCGCCGCATCTCGCCGCATCAGGACCCGAATGTCAATTTCAAGTGGACGCGCTCCGTGTTTACTGTCATCAAGACTGAGGAAGGTTCTCCGGTCGAAGCGGTCTATGCTGTGCAGGATATTGACGCACAGCGCCGGAAGGAAATTGCCGCGCAGCGTGCGCAGCAGACACTGACGGAACAGTTCTATACACTGATCCGGAACCGTTATATCTGGTTCATTGACAATGATTACAGCAAGCAGATTTCGCTCTGCTACCGGATTGCAAACCACATGGTCATGCCGCCTATGGAATGTCCCTTCGGACAGTTTTTCGAGCGCATGATCATGCCGCACTGTCATCCGGAGGATTATAAAAAGGTCGCAATCGCACTGCTGCCGCTGACCGCTGAGGAAAACTATCGTCAGGGCAAGCGTCAGATTTCGATTGATTACCGCGATAAGTCCGAGACCGGCTGGCGCTTTGTCCGCGCAGAGATGTATCTGCAAAAGGACGAGGACGGCGTGCTCCATACAATGATCTATGTCTCCGATGTGGATGATGAAGTCACCAGCCGCAACAATCTCACGCGCTCCGAGCATGAACAGCTCGAAATGCACCGCAAATTCGACCATATTATCTCGGACACCTTCCTCCATGTCGGCGAAGTTGATCTTGATGCGGATACCATCCGGCATTATCAGCTCGACGACGAAACCCTGATTCCGGATGCCGATACCAAGAGCTTCCGCGATTACTGCGAGCATTATGCCGACCGCTTTGTTCATCCTGATCAGCGGATCGAGTTCAAGCATATTTTCTCATATGATCATATTCTGAAGGCTGCCCGCGAAAATTCAGGTGAACTGAAGCGGCTGTTCCTGATTGATCCCGCCGAAAACGGCGTATATCTCTGGTGCAATATCGGCATCAAATTTCTGACAAATGAAAACGGCAAGAATTTTGCACTTACCTATATCGAAAATGTCAACGACGAGATTCAGAACCGCGATTCACATCTGTTGTCCTTACAGCAGAAAAAAGAGCAGCTTCTCACCAATCTGCGCAACAATGAACGTGCGAGAATCCGCCGTGCACATGTTTTCATGAACATTGCAAGCAGCTTCCAGCTTGCGCTCAATCAGATTTACTGCGCACTCGATAAGCTGGAACGCGATCTGCCGGAGGATGCAAGAAGGCACCATGATACCGGTCTGATCTTTGCAGCATATGAGCGACTTTCTGCTATGACTGCATGTACCAAGGACTTGCTGCTGCTAGAAAACAATCAGCTTCCGCTGCTCTGCGAGCCGACCAGTCTGCAAACACTGATGCAAAAAATGCGGCTGAACTCCAAAGACCTCTTTGAAAAGAAGAAAATCCGCTTTTACTCTTATACAACACATGTCACGGACGAGGTCATTCTCTGCGATTCCCGCAGACTTTCATTCCTCGTTGAAAACATTTTCTTCAATATCATCCGTTCCCTGCCGGATGAATCCGAAATCATGATGCGTCTGGCGGAAACTCCGATTGAAGATAAAGAACAGGGTATGTATGAGTTCTCGCTGATGATGCAGGGCGACAGTGTTTCACTCGATATTCAGAGCGGCATTCTTTCGCCGATTCCGAAGAATGACCCGATGAAATCCGTCGAAGCTGCGTTCTTCCTGAATAATCCGGATTATCAGCAGTATAATATCTATTTGAGCAAGCGCCTGATCTCGATTATGGGCGGCACACTGGAATTCAAGCCGCTCCCCGATCATTCCAGTGCAGTCGTTCTGCGCGTACCGTTTACGTACCAGAAGAACAATGTCATCTTCCCGCTTCGCAGAACCTTCGGCAAACGGGCACTTGTCTGGGATTCCCAGCAGGCTGCTGCGCTTGCGACCATCGAAATGCTGCGCGAATCCGGCATGCAGTGCGAATGGCAGTCTGATCTGGAAGGTATTTATGCATATCTCAAGCTGGCTGAAACGCAGGAGTCTCCGTATGAACTGATCGTTCTGCGGCAGTCGGATATCAATTTTTCCAAAGAAAACTGCATCCCGAACATCCGAGAGGTCTCCCCTTCCATTGCAATCATCATCATTGACGATGTGCATACGGAACAGCAGATGCAGACAATCGAAGCGGAACGCATCTACGAAGTCAAAACGCCGGTCTTCCGGTCTGAGATGGCAAATGTGCTTCGTCAGGTTTACGGCGAGCCTTCTGCTGCGGATACTGTATAATTTCCTATATGCAAAACGGACACAGAATCACATGATCCTGTGTCCGTTTTTTTCAGTTTTCTGTATCAATCAGTTCCCGAAGCATTTCTGCAAGCTGACAGATCGAAGCTGCATCGAAATAATCCGAAAAACCGCAGCGCTGCATCACATCCCGAAATGCATATTCACCCGAAAGACAGGAATACCCGCTGAGTTCATCATAAACCGTGTGTGCCTGCTCCGGATCCTGCATGACTACCGTGTACATTTCAAGCGCAGGCAGTGCAGATACACCGTAGCTGATATAATATCCGGGCTGCTCAAACAAATGCGAGACCTCATAAAGCTCCAGATTGACACCGCATTCATCCATAATATCCGCAAACAGCTTTGCAGTATCCGAGGGAGAAAAATCATCAAGATGCTGCGTCACGCGGTATTCAAATTCCCCGACTGCAAAGCCGGAGATCGCAGCATCCAGCAGATCAAGCAGAACAAGCTGCTGCTTCTCTACAGCATCCGCCCCGAAAATCTCCTGATAATACGGCAGGAACAATGTTACCATACTCTGAGACTGTGCCTCAGCGATATCAAGGTTCATCCCCTGCATGCAAACCGGTGTGGTATCGCGCCAGTCCGAGTGAAAATGACCGAATTCATGCGTGACTGTGATAAAATCATACGCCGTATCGGTTAAATACGTATACATCAGTCCGATCTGCTCATTCGGAAGATTGAGCGTAAAGCTGCCGTCATAACAGTTTAAGCCTTCCGCTGCCGTATAGAGATGTTCGGAAAACAGCTTGTCAGCCGATTCGGCAATCGACGGAGACAGCTTCGGCGCATACTGTTTCAGAAGATCATAGGGATCATCATGCAGCGGCTCGGACCAGATATCTTCTCCGGAATCATTCAGTCTGCGCTCTAACGCATCCCGCAGCGGAACCAGCTGTGCACGAATCTCCTGATATACCTCCGATGCTTCCGCCGCGGTATAGTCGCGGTCATAATAATTGAACAGTGCCTGAGAAACATCCAGCTCTTTCAGCGAATCCAGATAGATTTTTGCACAGCGCTTGTTCGTTTTATCGAGGTCCGGTTCATCGCCGTAAGCCAGATTATAATAGTCATTCAGCCGCTCCGAATCCGCCGAGGCATCGGATTTTGCATACGCAATGATGCGTGTCAGTGAATTACCTGTATAATACGGCAGATTTTCTTCTTCAATATACGGAGCAAACAAGCCGGAATCTGCGGATTTTTTGTAACCGTTTGCAAAGAACCAATCTGCGATATCCGCGGCAGCAAAATAGTCTTCGGTACACTCATGATTCAATGCGAAAAGATCATCATTATTCCAGTCTGCGTAGTAAGCGATCTGTACACGGCAATGCTGCGCATATGCTTCATCGACAGCCTGAATCACCGTATCAATCTGCTCTTGCAGCACAGGCGTCTGCGCTGCATCATTCCAGCTTTGCTGAAAGCGCAGAACCTGCTGTTTCATTCCGTTGAGATCAAATCGCTGATCTGCATGATCTGCGGTATCCTGTTCCGATTCCTGCTGAGACAGCTCCGGTTCTGCACATCCGGCAACCGGCACACAAGCAGATAACACAAGCAGCATGGTCAGTTTCCGAAAACGCATGATCCGTTCCTTTCTGATCAGGTATCCTTCATCCGGATTGTCATAATGGTCACGGCAGTACAAATCAAATGATAGAGCAGCAGAATACCGCCGCTGATTTCATTGTAAGCACCGAGCAGAACAAAAATCATAATAAACAGGAAGCCGAGACAGGCAGTCACAGCCTGCAAAATCATACCGAGATTGGATGCAGAACGGATTCGTTTTGCACCGACCACAGTTTGAATGAAACCGGCGAGACGTCCGGCACAGAGCATCGACGGACTTGCCGTTTGAAGCGGCTTGGTCTCCTCAACAAAATCCGCCTCAAAACGTGCCGGAATAATCCTGACACGGTCCTCACGGATGCCGAACAGCTTGGAAATCCTGCGCTGTGAAAGCATTGCATCATTGCTGCGTACCAGCAAAATCAAATTCTCACGCTCCAGCTCCTTGAGCCAGAAACGGACAGATTTACTTGCTTCCAGACTGACAATAAACAGCGCAGCAACACTGCCTGCAATCGAAAGATACAGCACATCCTGTCCCTCCTGCACCATATCGCGTACCTTTGCAGTCGCGGGAATCCCCTCAATGCTGTGCTCGATCATCATATCGCGCGTTCCGAGCAGCACTCGCTTGTTGTCAATCCAGCCGCTGACGCCTTTCCCCTCGTCATAGACATAATTTTCAACATACTGTGCAGAAGGATCATCGGTCAGGATCGCACCGGCAAAAATATCCTTTAAGATACTTCCTGCATGGTTTGTCAGACAGCCTGCATAGCGCAGTGCCTCCTCTGTATGGGCTTCTCCGACAACCTGAATCGACTCGAGCTTTGTCGTCCCCTGCGGAAACAATGCACTTGCATCCGTCATGATCGTATTGACATCATAGAAATCGTCAACGCTCTGATAGCCAAGCAGAATGCCGCTGTTGCGGACATAATCCTTCGCTCCGGTCAGCATCGGCAGATTGGAAATCAGTGTAATCGCCGTGCAGGCACAGGCAGAAAAGCACAGTGCAAAGACGGATGTGCCGTAACAAACAGCGCTTTCCACATGGTCGCGGCGCAGCAATGCAATACCGACTGCAAACAGACCGCCGAGTAAACTAATCAGCGGAACGGCAGTACGGCAGAATTTGTCAGCGATATCAGTCGAGAAAGTATATTTCAGGAAATCCTGCGAATTCTCAATCGGCTGCATGACGGCAAGAATCGGAAACTCACCGGAAGTGCCGCGCGTCAGATTTTCAGAGCGTTTTTCATCCTCCACATAACGGATCGCATATTTCGGATTACCGTCCGTCAGGCGCTCAAAGTTCTGAATCGCACGCGCTGCGATCATTTTTTTGCCGACCGAATTCATAACCAGCGTAAACAAGCCGATTGAAATATAAACAGACACAACGCCTGTCCGCAGCATATTCGGGCTCGGAAGAATCAGAAATGCAGCGATCTCAGCAGTCATCATCGACATCGCAGCAAGCGAATCACAGTCCGCTTTCAGCTTCAAAAGTTTCAGATATCCGTTTTTGAGCAGTCCGCCGACAAACGGCAGCGCCGCCATACCGAGCAGAAGCTGAATCGTCAGATACGCAATCGGTGCATCTTTGCTGCTTAAAAAAGAAGGCATCGAAAAAGACGGAAGCCAGTCAAGCAGCGTAATTGCGCCGCTGCAAAGCGCAAGAAATCCAAGAATAAAAATACGCAGCGAAAGATTGAGGTTCAGCTCATTGAGATCGTTTCGGATTGCTTCTTTATTTTCCGTCTGCTGCTTGGCTTCCTTCGGTAAATCAGTCCGCTCGCGGCGTTCATCCTGATAACGCACGTCGATATTGATATGCTTTCGCGCTTCGGAATTGCTCGCAGACAGATCAAGCTGCGTATGCTCCGCCTGACCGATATACCGAATCGGACGCGCTGCATCACGCGGATGCTGTTTCAGATTTTCGGGTATACGCTCCAATACCTCCGGTGCATCGGCAAGCTCGCGGCGCTTGCGCAGCTTGGAAGCAGGCAGCGTCTGCATGGATGCGACCGGCGAAACACGCTGATACGGCTGACCGTTGGAAGAAACCTGACGGCGGCGCAGCTCTTTTGCTCTGGTCGAATCGTTCATCCGGCGGATTTTCGGTCTGTATTCGCCGTTTTCATCCTCCTTCACAAGCACAGCATGATCATATGCCTGCGAGGTCGCTGCAACATGCGTTTCGCGCTGCGCAAGTGATTCCGGCTCAACATGCGCAATCGAATTCATAAATGATACCTGCGGCTTTTTGATATCGGCAGGCGTTACCGTGCGGACAGGATCAGCCTTTCTGCGCTGCCCGGGTCTCGGGGGCGCCGGTTCCCGCTTGATCTCACGCGGCTTCGGCTGTTTGAGCGGCTGCAAAGAAGGCTCGCGTTTTGCTGGAGTCACAGCCGGCATTTCAATTTTCTGCATCTTACTGTCTTTCAGCGTTTCCGCCTTGTCTGCCTCTTCTGCCAGCTCCTGAAGCGACTGATTTGTCTTTTCTTCTTTTTTTGCATCAGTCTGTTCTGCATTTACGGCAGAAGCGGAGGGATTTGCCTGAGTTTGTTTCGTTTTGTGTTTTTTGGACGACATTCCGTATGCATCCTTTCTGTATTTTTATCTTTCTTCACTGCGCTGCCGGACCGCTTCATACATCAGAATTCCGGCAGCTACAGAAGCATTCAATGAGTTCACTTTTCCAAACATCGGCAGTGAGATGATTCCGTCACACTGCGCCTTGACCGGTTCACTGAGTCCGAAGCCCTCAGAGCCGATCACGAGCCCGATTGCGCCCTTCAAATCTGTCTTCGTCGCAGGTGCACCGTTCATATCAGCACCGTAGAACCAAAGCCCCTGCTTTTTCAGCGCGATCATCTCTGTTGCAAGATTGCTGACACGCGCAACCGGCAGCCAGCTCGCGGCACCGGCAGATGTCTTGAAAACAGTCTGCGTCAGGGATGCACTTCTGCGCTTCGGCAGAATAATACCGTCTGCACCAGACGCTTCGGCTGTCCGTATAATCGCGCCGAGATTGTGCGGGTCTTCAATCCCGTCACACAGAATCAGAAAGGGTTTTGCCCCTTTTTTTTCGCTGACTGCAAGAATTTCAGCAACCGTCACATACTGCGCACATGCACCTTCGGCACAGACGCCCTGATGATTTCCGCCGCCTGCCATGTTGTCCAGCTTACGTGCATCCGTAACTTTGACCGGAATTCCCTGCTTTTTCGCAGCACTGCATATCGCTCCGAGGCTGCCGTTCATGGACGCAACAAAAATCTGATTGATCGGGCTGCCTGCTTTCAGTGCTTCGGTTACGGCATTTCTGCCTATAATATAACTTGTATCTTCCTGATTATAATTATTTTGCTTCATATACATCCCTCTATCGCACATCATTCCTATTTTACTATTATACCATATTAAAAAGAAAAATTCAATGCCCGCAAGTGAAAAATTGCTTGCAAAAATAAAGTAATTCTTAACAGATACTGCTAATACTCTGCATCAATGAAAACATGTTATATTTGTAATATCACTCATATGTTTCATGTGCAGAACCGATAGTGTACATATGCGTTGTATACTTCGGCGCTCTGTATTTCAGGCAAATCGTGATGATCTCAGGAGATACGCGAATACACGATAAAACCCGCCGTACTGCTGTTTCTGATTCCGGTATTCCGTCATCTCTGCAAACCTGCCTTACCGCATCAAGCAATTCCGCACAGCAGACAGACGGTGCGTTGCAGGCTTGAAACCTTTTGCGCGTACTGCATATTGCCCTGCCGCTGTCACCCGTTCCGGAAACATGCATTGGTGCGCCGCATACAGCGCAGAAAACCGATCCGGCAAGAAAATGTTTCGGATATACACGATATCCATGCAGTTTTAGTATTTCCTGCACATGATAAAACTGCTGATCAGATATAATCGGCGGAATCGGATATGTAATATACGCTGATGCCGGCAAATAATTTCTGCGATTGCTTTTGTAACTGGACTTTTCTGTTTTATGCAGAAAAAAACGACCTATATACGCAGTATTCATAAGCATCCGCCGGACTGCTGTATCACTCCATTTGCGCAGATTTGATGTATCTGTCCGGCTTTTCAGGTACTTTGCAATCTCACAGCAGGATTCGCCCGCTTCATATTTTTGAAAAACAGATTGCACGATCGCTGCATGTGAAGAATGAATCAAAAGCATCCGATCATTCCGATAATAACCAAACGGAAGGGAAGCGCTGGTACAGAATCCGGCATGCTGTTTTGCATATATCGCCGCACGCACTTTTCGGGAAATGTCTCTTGCATACCAGTCATCCAGAACTGCACGGATTGCAAAAATATCATTGCTCGGCGATACCAATCCCGTATCAATACCATCATCAACCGAGATCAGACGGACACCCTTCTGTGGGAACCACTCCTCAATCAGACTTCCGGTGTGGATGAAATTCCGGCTCAATCTGGATAAATCCTTCACCAGAACTGTTCCGATGTAACCGTCTTCGATTGCACGATACATCCTTTGGAGCGATTTCCGATTCTGCGTGGTACCGGTTATACCGTCATCGGCGAATTCATACCTAACTGAAATATGATGTGCCTGCGCATATTGCAGCAGCATACTGCGCTGGTTCGCAATACTTTCAGATTCTGCTCCTGTTCGGTCTTCACGCGATAGCCGGAGATATATCGCACCTGCTTTATGAGAAAATATACGAAGACCACCTTTACTACAAAAGTTATGCAAATGCATTGTTTTATGTGCACATTCACATTTTTGGATCAAGCACTTGACTTTTCATCGAAATTGTGATATAATAAAATTCGTTGAGAACGCGGAGTGGAGCAGTCCGGTAGCTCGTCGGGCTCATAACCCGAAGGTCGGTGGTTCAAATCCGCCCTCCGCAACCAATCATAAACCTCGTAGATACGTAATTCTACGAGGTTTTTAATTTTAACGAAATACGATCTCATTGAGATTTTGCAGCTATTTTGCAGCTACGCGATATTTTTATAGTCAGAGGGAGCCGTTTGGCTCCCTCTGTTTTACTATATGCTGTAAATTTTGTATGTATGCCCAAAACAGATATTATATCTTGTCCATCGGTTTATCTATTTTTATTCATCCCTCAACTGCTTCACTTTTCCACGGATCGGATACTGAACAAGCAGCTCCGAGCCGCTGCTGTGGTCGCTGTACGATAAAAGGTTTTCCAAACCACATTTCATAGCTGCATCCGAACCAAACACCGTCATACCCGGTGGTATATCCGGAGCACTGACTGGTGTCAGCATGGCAAATCAGGAAATGCGTACAGAAAAAGTAAAACCGCTTCCGGATCAGGTATATGAAATCATCAATCCATTGCATCCTGGCAAGGACTCTACACTGCGAACAGTCTGTTCACAGTTCATTTTCCGGGTCCTGCACAGCACCTAACACGCTTTTCCTGCGGCGGTAAACGCCTGAACGCTGCAGCGTAAGCACACCGAAACCAATTAACAGAATTGCAGCGACGGCATACATCCAATCGTTTACCGCATTGGTTCCTGTCTGCGGAAGATCAACTGCTTTATTTGCAGAATCTGTACCCTTGCCTGTATTCGGGTCAATCGTATAGGTATCAAGAAGATTGCCGTCTTTGTCTTTCAGCTCAATCTCACATTTGTTATCAACGATTTTACACACAGCGCTTGCAGCTGCGGTTTCATTTTTCTTCTGATAATCAGTGATTGCCTGCTCGCAAAGCAGATTCATTTTATCTGCATCCAGTACGAGGCGTTCTTCAACGCTGATCGTCAGCACAGCTTCTTTTCCGGTTTCATCCAAAACCGTAATTTTCGTTTCGCCTTCGGATATACCTGTCACAATGCCGTTCTTATCCGCAACTGCGATCTTCGGATCAGCAGAAGCATATGACACTGTTTTCTTATTTGCCCTGATCTGATACGTATCCTCCGAGATCAGCTTAACACTATCTTTTTCCAAGATCAGATCTGCATAGATATTCCGGATTTCTGCGGAATAAGCGGTCAATGCAGCACCGGTATAGTCAGTCGCTTTGCTGTTCACCGAAAGTGTGAATACTGCCATTTTGCTGAAATCTCCGGTAATCACAAAGCTGTCCGTACAGCGATCATCAGGTGCATACAGCTGCGGCGTGATTGACATCTTGCCGTTCCAGCCGTCTATGGAAACAGTTTCACTGTTGACTGTTGCAATATCCATGACCTTTGAAAAACGGATCGTGATCTGATTCTCGCTGAGCGCATAATTCGAGACAGAAGGTGCTGTCTGACTGCTTAAATTAAAATCAAGATCAAATTTCGGCGGCGCAACGTCAAATTCATTGCTCTTGATGAGAGCATATCCTTCTTTTTCACAGGTCACATAGTATCTTCCTTCTGGAACATCCCATGCATAAGAACCTGCCGCATCCGTGATCAGAGGATTCGTCTGATCATAGTCCGCAGCGTTCCAGACCTCCCATTCGTCAGTATCCTCGTTAAGAACATAGCAGGTCACTTTCGCACCGCTGATCGTTTTGGAACGAATGCCCTCGTATACAATACCGGAAGGATCCAGAATTGTCTGAACCTGACCGTCCTCAAGATACTCAGGATCCAGATATTTCAAAATTTCATCATTATGCTGATACTCTTTTTCCAACAGGTCAGGGACCTGCTCATCTACACCCTCTGTAGCCGGACCGAGCAGTTCACCGCCGCCCGGAAGCAGATTCACGATTTTTTCGTTGAATGTTGACCAGATATGGAATCCGCTTTGCAGATCATCAATTTGTTTCCGGTACGCGTCTCTTTCTTTCGAGCCTGTGCTCGGTGTATCTTCCTTGTTTTTTTCCTCCTCGACTGCATCGTAGATATCCTTGGCGTCTTTGCCTGTGTCGATGATCTTTTTTATTTTGCTTTTCTTGAACAGCAAATCCAGAAAACTGTCTTTTACGTTGTTTTTCGCTGATTCTGTGGCAGCATCGGATGACTTTTCACCTACAGTTTTCTCATCATCATCTTCTCCGTCAACTGCTGTTACATGTGCTGAATTATATCTGATCTCTATGGTACCTCTGCTCCGGAATTCCTCCAATTCTTTTCTTAAATCATTATCCACATATTGCGGTCTGTTCTTTTGCGCATCTGCCAGTACACTGATATACATCGGAACGCTTCCGTCATCTGCCGCGACAACCTGTGCGAAGATGAGGTAATCCTTCATATCATAACTTCTTCCGCCGGCTTTGTTATAAGCAACGTTTACCTGATCGAGCAGAGAACGTTCCAAAGCAGAATCTTTACTTTCGCTGTTCAAATCGACCTCGCTGTACCGGATGATTTTGCTGTAAATTGTATACAGTACGCCTTTTCGCAGCAGTTTCTTAGAGCACTTTGAAAAGCCGTATGTTTCAGGTGCATCCGCGATCTGCTGCGCAGTCACGCTTTTTCCGCCTATACTGACGGAGGATGCTCCGTAATAATAGCAGTCTGTCAGACGTTCTCCATCTGTATTTCTGCATCCGGAAACCGCACTTTTGTCATCAATCTGCGCAAACTCTGTTTCGCTTGTATCAAGCTTCGTCCTGAGCGTATCCAGCTCTGCCTCATCAATCACATCAACAGATTTCTCAAAGATGATGAAATTGAGAGAGCCGGGAACATAGTTATGATTGGATTCATCAAAATACTGATTCTCTTTCGTTATAAATGCCTGCTCTGTTTCATCATATCTTGCGACAAGACACTTTGATTCCGAACCCTTCCGGCTTCTGACAACAATGCAGGAGATTCTCTCCGGGTGTGTTGCTTCAATCTTGAAGCGCATATTCCCTTTCGGATAATACTGGATGACCGGACGCTCGCCTCTGGTAAAAACGCCCGTAATATCAAGTGTCTCCATGTAATCATTGGTATCCGAAGGCGCATGTGTGCAGTAAATCAGATCGACCTTCCGGATAGAAGGCTTTGCATCTGTGTAGACGACGCTGATTTCATCTGTCCGGTCAACGCCGCTTGCCGCATAGATCAGATATGCTGTGTCATCTTTTTTCTCCGGCAGACTGACTGATGCGGTATATTTTCCGGTGTACGGATTGGATTTAACTGTAGCAACCAGTTCTCCGTCGGCAAATATTTTTACCTTTTTATCCGGTTCCGCAATACCATATATATCACAGTCACGGCTGCTGATTGTGCCCTGTGCAGAAATGGTAATCTTCGGGACAGTCATAGTCATTCTCGGTATACCCTGTACCCAGCTGTAGCCGTGGGACCGGAAAGAAATCTTCGGGTCAATCTCATAATCGTTTTCAGTATATGCTGTGATTCTCGCAGAAAAACGGAGCGTTCCAGCAGGCTTTGAAAGCGTAACCAGATCATGATTATTTCCGATGAATTTGACCTGATTGTCCGCGGTATCGGTCAGTACAGAGCTTTCAATCAGTTCCAGACCCGACGGCAGCGGCAGTGAAAACCTGATATCCGGATTGCTGCTGTCGGCAAAGCCGGAGCGGATCCAGTCATTCAGATCGTACTTGATACTGAAGTTTGCGATTCCGCCGATAATCTTTGCTGCTGTACTAACGGTTACAGACGGCGTATCATTTTTGAACACCGTCGCTCTTGCATCGTCCAGTACGGTACAGCCTGTGAAAGCCTTTTCAGCAAACTTGAAATATCCCGCTTTTTCTCCGAGATCAAACAGGCTTATACAGTCTGCAAACGCCTCATTTTTTACCTCGTCAATATTTTTGGGGAGTATCACACTTCTCAGAGAAGTACATCCGTGAAAAGCCCGCTCCGAAATCACCCTTATTGCATCCGGAAGCTCTGCGCTGCGAAGTGAGATACAGCCTTCAAATGCAGCAGTGTATATGGATGATACGGTTTCGGGGAGTACAATCTGCTTCAGCGATACACAGTTCATGAATGTGTACGCACCGATCGTTGTCAGAGATGCAGGCAACTTAACCTCCGTAAGCGAAATGTCATCTGAAAAGGTACCAAGCGATTGGGAGCTGCGCAGTTCTGTGATCTGATCGGGAAGGTATACCTTTTGCAGCATATCACACCCAGCCAGCGCACCGCTGCCAAGCGTTGTAACTGACTCCGGAATCGTCATTTCAGTTAGACTGTCACAATTATAGAAACAGTTATCTCCGATCAATGCTGTTTTTTCAGGAATCTCGATATATTTCAATGACAGGCAGTTTTCAAATACACCGCTGCATATGTATTTGATTTCCCTGTGAAGCGGGATCGCGGAAAGGGATTCACACCCGCTGAACAGTTCGTCTTCGAGCCGTCTGACCGTTTCAGGCAGATCAACATGTTCAAGAGCAGTGCAGCCCTTGAACACAGCTGCACCGACTTTTGTGACTGTTTCCGGCAATGCAATATTTTTCAGTGCGCTGCATCCGGAAAAAGTATAAGCCTCAAGTTCGCTGAGTTCCGCAGGAAATGTGATCTGTTCCAGTGAAATACAGCCTGAAAACGTACCCGCTCTGTCGGCGGATTTTAATTTTGTAATATATTTCGGAAGAGTGATCTCTTTCAGTGACTTACAATCGGAGAAGACTGCGCTGCCGAGTGAAGTCACCGTGTCCGGAATGGTCAGAGTGACAATACCGCTGCCTGAAAAAGCCATATTTCCGATCGCAGTTACTGAATCGGGTATGACTGCGGTACACAGTGAGACACAGCCTGCAAACGCGCTTTTACCGATATAATCAATATTGGTATTGAGTGAGATTTCAGAAATCTGTGCACAGCCGCTGAATGTATTGTCTTCAATTCTTGTTATAGACTCTGGCAGTACAACTGATCGCAGACTGCTGCATCCGGCAAACGCACCGTCCTGAATACTTGTGATGCTTTCAGGCAGTACTGTGGATACCAGCGAAATGCATCCGTGAAATGCATCGTGATTGATGCGCGTAACTGTGTCGGGAATTGTTACCGCTGTCAGCTTATGATTGCCGGAAAACGCAGCATATCCGATCTCTTTGACCGGTAAGCCACCCAGCGTTTCCGGAATGGAAACAGCCGCTTCATCCCCGATGTAGCTGTCAATAACAGTATTTCCGGCGGAGATATAGTATCTGAAACCATTTTCTTCTGCCATGGATACTGCTTTTTTCGGTACAGCTTTTGCGGCTTCATATGTTCCCGTTGTCGTCGTACCGGTTGCTGTTCCTGCTGCGGGAATGTCCGTAACGGCAGTCTCTTCCGCGATAAACGCGATGCTCCCTTCTGAACAGGACATGTCCGGCAATACGTCCGCTGATTCCAATACGTCTGAAGCCTCATCAGATATGGCTTTTACTGATAAAGCAATCGGCGCATCCGTACAAATCACCGTGAAAGCCAGCGCTCCGCTGATCAGTGATCTGCATAATTGTTTGATGTGATTCATGTAAAGCTCCTTTTGTACTAAATTGAATGCTGCAAATACGGAAATAATCTGGTACGGTAAAACACGTATAAACGAAAAAAAGTTCCGAAATCATATTCAGCAATACGGGCATGCAGATACAAATTTGCACAGCTGTTTGCATCAATAGAAGCGGATGCGGATTCACCTCCCATTGAAACACTGATTTGAATTACCGAGTGCAATATGTGCTGTTATTTCAAAAAAATCTGCGCATTACCACCTAATTATACATAAATCAATATATGGAGTCTACTCATTTATTGCTTAAATAATTAGATGTGATGTCAATTTGAGACCGTGGCTTGGCATACCGGATACTTCTATGGTACGTCCAAGCTTTGCTTAGTTATCAAAAAACTCGAATTCTCCGTTCAGGACAAATTTCTGCTGGTGCGCATACATAAACTGGGTCAACTGTTCCAGGCTCTGGTCGGAGAAAGTTGATCACATACTGCTGATGACCTCCGTTGCAGGAATATGTCTGTACGCGGGATCAATAACTGCATACCCCCTTCACAAACGAATGCTTTCTAACTGTGAAGTGGATTTTTTCAAATTCCCTGTACAATGCTTCAGGTCTTTTTCTGTTCAAGCGGTGTCCCGGCAAAAACATTGTGCGCACGGATATCCTTCGGGTCACGATCCATGATCACTTCGGTCCGTTTGCCGCACAACACAAATGCTTCATCTCCGAATATAATACTCCTGTTACCGATATCCACACGTTCCAGATTCGGACAGCTGAAAAATGCCTGTGCATCGATCCTGTCACATGGTACCGGCAGAACAATGACACGCATATTGACCCCTGCAAGACTACGTTATACGAGTTTTTGCATATATGGTTAGAGACATACGAACAATCCGTCTGATGAACTGAAAAGTGCTGAGATTGGTTTATTAGAAAACCTGCTTTAATTGATATGTAGTTGCCAAGCAATGCTGATCGTTGTTTTCTTGCATTTTCGCGGAATATATGATATACTAAACATAACATTGCCGAAAGGTGTGATGAGATGAAGCGAAGGTACAAAGCATTACTGGCATCCGCCATCATGCTGTGTGGTATTTCTGTTATGTACTCCCCTGCTGTTCAGGCATCTGCACAGCAGATTCATGTTTCCGATACCGCAGAATTGCTGGATGCACTTGAGAATGCAAAGGCAGGCGATGAGATCATCCTGAAAGAGGGAAACTATCAAAATGACAAATGGACGGGCAAATGGGCTGCATTCTGGGCAGAAGCTGACGGTACGCCTGAGCAACATATCATTCTGCGCAGCGAAGATGCCGAACATCCCGCAACGATCTGCGGTGTCACGCAGGAAAACAAATATGCACTGAATATCATCGGCTCCTACTGGGAAATCCGCGATCTCAGGGTTTGCGAAGCGCAAAAGGGCATCTTTCTCGCAAAATCAGAGCACAGCATCATTTCCGGCTGCGAGGTTTACAATACCGGCTCCGAGGGCATCCACATTATCGACGACAGCAGCTATAATCTCGTAGAAAACTGCTATGTGCATGATACCGGTACGGTCACGGCGAAATACGGCGAGGGCGTATATATCGGCAGCGCGAAAAACGCAACGGATTACGGATTTGAATGCTACTACAACACCGTCCGCGGATGCAGATTCGGGCCGAATATCGCCGCAGATCATGTGGATATCAAGGAATACACGATCGGGAATGTGGTCGAATACTGCACCTTTGACGGCACCGGCATACAGGGTGAAAACGGCGGCGACAGCTTTGTTGAGGCAAAGGGTAACAACGCTGTGATCCGCTATAACACGGGCTATCGCAACGGGTGCGAGAAACAGCTTTACGCATTTGATATGAATATGCAGCTTGACGGCTGGGGACAGAACACCAAAATCTACGGAAATACGCTGTATCTCGACACGCCGGACTGCTATGTTGTTAAGGGCTGGAATTGCTCAGCACAGGTCAGCAACAATACCGTTGAGCCGGCAGAATGCTCCTGCAACGGCAACCGTGTCATGCAGGTCGAGCATTATTTTTTGGGCGGCGACGCAACAGAAGACGGCGTTTTGAATATCGACGATGCGCAGTTTTTAAGCAAATATCTGAAATCGGAGCAGCTGCCGCATATCTCCGGTCAGAATGCTGATATGAATGGTGACGGAATTCTGAATGCAGTCGATCTCACACTTTTGAAACGAAAATTACTGCAAGGTGATACACAGGAACAGCCGGTCATTTCTCTTTCATTCACAAAAGAATCCGCCGGAAAATGGCGCTTGACGGACGGGCTCGGCAACAGAACAGTTACTTTTCATGTCAAGGCTGAAACCGGCAGCACCCTCAATATGGGCTGGGGCTACTGGGATCCGAATGCGCCCTCAGATACCGAAGGCAAAACAGGAAAATGGTTCACACTAGCACTTGGCGAGCAACAACCTGATGAAAACGGTATCGTTGAAATCACAGTTGAAATGCCGGAGGATGCAACACGCATGGCGCTGGAGGTCTGGGATTTTGAAAACGGCGGCGGTGATCTGGATAAAGATACCGTCAAACTGGTCGAGGTTCTTACATAATATCAATCAAAGAGAAATGAAAATGAAACCAATCATATCTATGCTTACTGCTGCAATGATTCTGACTGCAAGTGTTGCCTGATTCCAGCGGAACCGCCCTGCCGTTTTATGATCAACCGTCAGATATATGCCGGGACTTCCCAGAGAAACCGGATAGCGCGTACACAAGTAAGGGAAATAGGTGTTCATATATTATAAGCAAGCTGATAGGCATCACAGTTCACACTGTATCTGATTGCGGCAATCTGCACGCTGCCTCCGTGCTGTGCTGCATGGCTGTCTGAACGGGTGCTATGTGCTATTGCGAGCAGGCTGCACGCAGCAACGAAAGGGCAAACAGAATAGAAGTCATCCTGATTTCTTTCATGGATGTTTCCTCTAGTTGCAGACGCGGCATACGGAGCAGTGTCTTTGCCGTCATGCAAGAGTTTCTTGAAACATCAATAGCAAACTTTAGTGAAGAAATACCTTTGCAGATTTCTCGCAGACAGATTTGTTTTATTCTGCTGGTTTCCATATGTCCGTATGAACGGATTGCGTCACTGCTATGGTGCTTTATTGCAAAATCATTGCAAGATCGCAAAAAAAGCGCAGACATAATGATTATTTTGTGTTAGAATAAAAATAGTAATGTACGGATGTACCTTTGAATCTGTTGCGGGGAGGGACATGATGAAACGACAGTTATTCAGATTGATTAGTGCAGCAGTGCTGGCATTCACATCTGCGCCGCTTGCGTTCGCTGCGGAAGATGCACCTGTCAGCTATCCGATTACCGGCAAAACGCCGGACGGCAGCTATGACTACGAGGTCACAAAAGACGGCGATGAGGGAGACATCTTCTTTGACGGTGCAGAAACGGACGGCGGTGCGTTCTCCTGCAAATGGGACAGTGTCAATGACTGCACATTCAGTAAGGGACATGATTACCGCGATGCCGGAAAATCATACAAAGAGATCGGATCTATAACCTGTGATTACGAAATGGAGTACGCACCGAAGGGTGTTTCGCAGTACGGTGTTCACGGCTGGGTCGAAAGCAAGGAATCCTATGACTGCGGATATGCGGAATTCATCATTGCAGACGGCTACAATGAATGGAGACCGTATGAGGGCACTGTTCGGGATTCGGAACAGCTCGGAAAGGTCACGATTGACGGCTTCACTTACGATATCTACCGTATCTGCCATACAGGCGGACTGGATGCACCGACAAGCCGCAGTCAGGTTTTGTATCAGTATCTGAGTGTCGTAACGCCCGAAAGCAATCCGGTCAGCGCAAAGGGCAGTACATCTGTCAGCCGACGGATCAGCATAGATGAGCATTTCAAAGCATGGGAGCAAGCCGGCATTGACATGAGCGGCGTTCTCTGCGAGGTATCATTCTGGATTGTAGGCGCAAGGTCCTCCGGCGAAGCAAAGGTCACAAAGAATGAGATCACAGCCTGCAAGGACACAGAACCGCCGTTTTACACATCGAGCGGAAAATCACCCGACGGCACTTATGACTGTGCGTTCTATCGGGATGACAAGAGCGGGACTGCATCCTTTGACGGAATGCAGCAGAACGGCGGTGTATTCTCCTGCGAATGGGATAATATACAGGAAGCCCTGTTCCTCAAGGGACATAACATCGCACAATCCGGCATTACTTACAAAGCACTCGAAGATACTGCATGTGATTATACGATCGACTTTTCCGCCGACGGCATTTCTTATTTCGGCATTTACGGCTGGATCAAGGGAATGATGCCGAACGGCAGCTCCAGACGGCTTGTGGAATATTATATCATAGACGGCTACAACAAGTGGAAACCGACAGGACAACCGCTCGGAACAGTTGTTGACAACGGCCGCACCTATGATATCTTCTGCATCTGTCAGACATGGGCTGAGTGGACACAGCCGGAACAGTATATTTACAAGTATTACAGTGTCATTTCCGACGAAGACAATCCGGTGAACGCAGAAGGTGTTGCATCTGTCAGCCGTCATATCGACATCAGCAAGCATTTCAGCGCATGGGACAGCGCAGGCATAGATATGAGCGGTCAGATCAGCGAGGTTGCTTTTTTTGTTGAGAACTGGGATTGTTCCGGCAAAGCTAGTGTTTCACAAAATGAAATCACGATCAGCAGCCTGACACAGCCGGCAGTCACTGAAATTGCGGAATATACAAAGCCGCCGCGCCTGACAGAGATTTCCGGTCATTCCGAAAATATCAGTTATCAGAAATCCGGCAAAACACCGGACGGCCGCTTTGCCTACTACGGAGAAGCATGGAACGATTCCGGCGTCGGAGAAGTGGCGCTGGAAGGCGCAGAAAACAGCAGCGGCGCATTTTCCTGTATTTGGAACGATGTCGAGAACTGCTTCTTTCAGAAGGGACCCGTGCTGCCGCAGGAACAGCCGTACAAGTCACTCGGCGGGCTTGATTGCGATTACAAAATCGAATTGAATCCGCAGGGCATTGCCTGTTTCGGCATACACGGCTGGGTAGAAAACAACCTGCCCGGCAGTTGTCAAAAAGCAGAATTCTATATTGTTGACGGTTTCAGCGAATGGAGACCGAACGAAAGTGCAGAACCGCTTGGTACAGTCACAGCAGACGGCTGTATCTATGATATATATCAAACGAAACTGTCAGGGACGGGAGCGCCGATCTGCCAGTATTGGAGTGTAATCCACAGTAGAAACAATCGCTTCCAATCAATGCCTGCTGACGATGCTCTGCACCATATCAGCATCACCGACCATTTCAAAGCATGGGAACAGGCAGGCATAAATCTGAGCGGAAAGCTGTATGAAATCACATTTTTTGTGGAAGGCTGGTATTCCTCCGGCAAAGCGGATATCATACAGAGCGATATCGCGATCGGCAATAAGAAGGGCGACATCGACGGCAACGGCATATTGGAGCACAAAGATGCCAGATTGCTGAAAGCCTATCTTCTGGGTAAATCTGAGCTCCCTGATAACTCGCTAACTGCTGATCTCAACAGCGACGGCATTCTGAATGCAGCCGACCTCTCACTGCTCAAGCAGAAATTGCTCGGCTGACCGTTCAGCTTCGCTGTAACTGAATCCAATCTCAAAGAACCCCTCTGCAATCACTGGCAGAGGGGTTCTGGATATAAGTGAAAGGATTTGATTTAATTTGTCTGCGTTGTGCTAAATATTATAGAATCCCATATCCTGAAACGAACGATCAGTTTGAAACGTCACTGTAAAGGAACTAAATTCCGAACAACGTCGAAGGAGAGATAGTTACTCAGCCTGTCAAAAAATGCTAGCCATCGCTAGGCATTTTCACATTTCTGTGTATAATATATCTGAGTAGATAGAAGCCTGAATGATGCTGTCGAATTCGTCCAGCCAGTCATCCGCCGGTATCGTCATTCCGATACAGCAGAGCGAGCAGGACAGCACTGCAGCTGTGAGTTTGCAAAATAATGATGTGTGTTTCATAGCCAGAAACCCTTCCCGTTTTCTGATAAACCTTTTGCGTTCACCTTTGAAGTATTGTACGTTTTTTTCATTATACCACAGGGATTGGCAGAAAGCAAGAAGGAATTTGCTTGCAGATTATATTTTCAAATGCTCATTATTATCTGCTTTTCAGTAGATGTCGCCCTGCATATCAAGGTCGGCGATGTCGTGCGCATAGCGCTCGTCCAGTTACGCTCTCGAAAATCTCACGGCTGTCGAGGTTTTCGAGCTGTTCGGTCTCGGTTTCCTTCTCGTCCAGCGACCGGATAAACATACGGATGTTGACTTTTTATTTTTTGTTTGCTATAATGAAAACAGATCATTCTTATGAAAAGCGCAGCATTTCCGGTCATGTTCGCAGGAAGGAGCATACAATGATCAACAAACTGAAGCAGCACATAAGCGAATACTTCGTCGGAAAAGAAGACACCATCGAGAATCTGCTGATCTGCCTGTTTTCGGGCGGACATATTCTGCTGGAGGGTATCCCGGGCGTTGGAAAAACCACGCTCGCTTCGACACTTGCAAAGTCTGTGGATTGTGACTTCGGACGGATCCAGTTCACGCCCGATACCCTGCCGACCGATGTGATGGGGACAGAAATATTCAATATGAAAACCGGTAAATTTGAGTACCGCGAGGGCGCCGTCATGCACCAGATCGTCCTTGCGGATGAGATCAACCGCACCTCGCCCAAAACGCAGGCAAGCCTTCTGGAAGCAATGGCAGAGGGGCAGACTACAGTCAGCGGCGTCAAGCACAGGCTCCCGCAGCCATTCATGGTCATTGCCACGCAGAATCCGGTTGAATTTATGGGTACCTATCCCCTGCCCGAAGCGCAGATCGACCGGTTCATGATGAAGCTGACGCTGGATTATCCCGATGAAGCCGAGGAGCTTCGGATGACGAAAAACATGCTTGCAGGAAAAAACGCCGATACCGTGAAAAGTGTGATCACAGCTGAGGATGTGCTCCGGATCAAAGAACAAGTGGCAAAGGCTGTGATCAAGGACGAAGTGATCCGTTACGCCAGAGCCATTGCCGAAATGACACGCAATGAGCAGCGGTTCGTGCTCGGTGCAAGCCCGCGTGCCGTGCTTGCACTCGTCAAGGCTTCTCAGTCAAAGGCGTTTCTCGAAGGCAGAGATTATGTTAAGCCCGATGATGTCAAGGCCGTTGCGCCGTATATTCTGGAGCACAGACTGACACTGACCTCCGAAGCAAAGATCGCGAAGGAGGACAAACACGACATCATCAGAAGGCTCATCAGCAAGACAAAGATTCCGCTTTGAATATCCGACCTGTTTCAAAACGAAACGCTGCAGAGGATGAAATATGAAACGAAACAGATATCTCTGGTTTTGTCTTTGGGTACTGTCTGTCATCGGGATCAGCCTGAAGGGCGGCGCAGTGACCTACGGCTGTTTTGCTGTACTGACGCTGATCCCGCTCCTTTCCCTGCTGTATCTGCTGGCAGTCTATATCCTGTTCCATATCTATCAGGAACTGGAACAGCGCTTTGTTTCAGTCAATGAACCCGTCCATTACCGCTTTGCACTGGTAAACGAATATCCGCTGCAGTTTGTCGGTATCAGAGCGCGGTTTTTCTCATCGTTTTCCTCTATCACAGATCTGGACGATGCAGCGGAATACGAGCTGAAGCCCAATACCAGAATCGAAAAGGAAACAAGACTGATCTGTAAATACAGAGGCGAATACGAGATCGGCATAAAGGAGATCGAGATAGAGGACTATTTTCGTCTGTTCCGGATCAGATACAGGAACAAAGAGTGCATTCACGCTGTTGTAAAGCCGCAGCTCGTGAAAATTGATGCGCTGGGCGGCATCACGCTTTCCGAAGCGGTCAGAGAATGCCGGAGCAGAAAAAACGAACCGGATATTATCAGCCGTGCTTATATTCCCGGAGATGACTCCCGGTTCATCAACTGGAGCCAGTCTGCCAGAACAGCGGCGCTGATGACACGAAATATGACAGGCTCGGATCATCAGGAAATCGCAATTATTACGGACACCTTCCGATACAGCCGGCATCAGACGGAATATCTGCCCGCAGAAAACAAAATACTCGAAACAGCACTTGCGCTTGCGTACTATTTCAGCCGCAGCAATATCTGTGCCGCCGAATATCATCTCGGACAGCGGCTCGAACGGCTGACAGTCGAAGGTACATGGAAATTCGAGGCGTTCTATGAACAGATCTCAGAGATCCGGTTCAGCAGCCTGCATACGCATGGGATACTCTATGAATCGGCATTGCAGCGAAAGGATATCTCTGACAGCTCGATGGCGTTTCTGATTCTGTCGCTGTGGGATGCCGCGGTTGACACATTGCTGCGGGAATTGGAACACAACGGTCTGTTTGTTGTGATATGTTTGATCAGCAGCAATGAACAGGACAGCCCCGATCTCTCCGGACATAAAAACTGTACGCTCATCCGCATTTCTCCGTTTGAGGAGCTCACGAAGGAGCTGGGAGTATGAGCATATTAAGCACAATATACGATATCATCCATATTCTGCCGTTTTCCCTGCTCATCGTCATGCTGTTCGGCGGATATGCCGGTATCCCGCAGGACAGGAAGCTAGGATATCTGCTCTGTCTGGCTGTTTCAGTCTGGTTTATCATGCTCCGGAACATGAAGAAACAGACCAGACTGCGCAGTATCGGTATTGTACTGTTCTTTTTCACAGGAATGGCTTTTGCGCTCAGAGAAGAATCCCGACAGACCATCGCCGCAGAATACTTCTGGGTTGTCTGGATCGTCTGTTTTTCTGCTGTGTCGGTGATTGCAGGCATTCTGGCGGACAGGAGCATCTGGCTGAAGAGAGCTGCTGCCGCTGCACTGCTTCTGTACTGCACAGTCGGAACCGTTCTGAAGCAGAACATCAGCAAGGAAGCCTTTGTGCTGATCTGCTTTCTTCTTCTAATTCATGCGGCAGAAGAGATACAGCGGAAATGGCAGAAGAGCGGCTGTCCTGATATGAAGGAGCATATCACACGGATTTCGCCCATACTGCTGGCAGGATGCCTGACCGTCTATCTGATGCCTGCGCCGGAAAAGCCCTATGACTGGCAGTGGGTGAAGACGCTCTGCGAAAGCGCCGTGACCGGCTTTCATAAGGTTTACGGTATCATGACACATCCCACGGATGATTACGGCATGATCGGTTTTTCGGACCGCAGCAGCTTTCTGACAGGATTGCGCAGCAGCGACGAGGAAGTGATGCATTTTACAGCCGATAACAAAACGGTGAACGAATTCAGGCTCGTCGGCTGTATCAGCAGCGATTTCAACGGACGCGAATGGGTATTTGATTCTGACAGCAGCGGCTTTTCCAGACAGCTTGATACCATGGAAACCTCCGGCGCTGTCAAAAAATATGCCCCTTCCTGCCGCACTGATTATCTGCAGAAAACTGATATGAACTGCGAAACATATTTCTATAACACGCAGTATCTTTTTTCGCCTGCGAAGATCAAGCTGGAGGCAACAAAAGCAGGCAATCGGAAAATCACAGAAAAGAACGGCAGTCTTATTTCGGATAAACGGTTTCATTATCAGGACAACTTCTTTGTTTCATGCTTTGTACTGAATTATGACAATCCGGAGCTCGCAGACCTTCTGACCAATGCAGTACCTATCAATGAAGATGAATGGAAAGAGACTGCGGCTGCGGAAGGCGTGCTGGAGCAAAATGCCTATTCCTATTCGGCTTATCAGAAATACCGCAGGAATGTATATGAACAATGCTGTCATTCCTATGGCGTATCCGAAAAAGTCACCGCAATCGTGAACAGAATCCGGAACAGCTGTTCAAGCCGCTATGAAGCCATGAAGCAGCTGGAGGCTTATCTCCGGACAATGACGTATTCCACGGAATGCGGTTCGCTTCCGGCTGATGTTTCCGATGCGGAGAGCTTTTTGGATTATTTTCTTTTCACTTCGCAGCAGGGCTACTGTGTACACTTTGCGACTGCATTTGTTCTGATGGCAAATGAAATGGGCGTACCCTGCCGCTATGTGCAGGGCTATCATGTCACAAAAGACGAAAAAGGCAGGTTCATCGTCAGACAAAGCGATGCCCACGCATGGCCGGAGGTGTATTTTGACAATGCGGGCTGGGCAGCCTTTGAGCCGACACCCGGCTATTCCGCAGATGCCGGCTGGGAAACCCGGGAAAGCCACGCCAATCTGTTCGATCAGAAACCGCCGATTTCGATCTCAGACATCACGCCGCTGACGGATAGCGGTGATGATGCAGAGGAAGCCGGCAAGAACGCCCAGAAGATTAATCTTTTCATCTTCATTATCCCCGTATTGGCAGTTGTCAGCTTCCTGCTGTTGTATTATATGATCAGCCGTTCGGTTTCCCTGCATAAATATCAGCAAATGAGCAGCGCTGACAAATTCCTGTTTCTTTCACGGCAGCACCTGCGTCTGCTCGGATACCTTGGATTCCGGATGGCAGATGATGAAACACTTGCAGAATATCAGCGGCGGATCATGGCATCTGAAAGACAGGAACTGTGTGAATATCTTTGCTTTATCCCGAAATACGAAACTGTGCTGTATTCTGATAAAGCGATCACTGCGGCAGATGTGACATCCGCGGAGAACAGCTGCTCCACGCTTCGTTCTCTGGTTAGAAAGAGCAAGCTGAAATATCGGTTCCTGCTTCTGTTCAGCGGAAAGTATTTTCAATAAAGAGATCTCAAAAGCGCTATCTGTACAGAATTAAGACAAATCCATGTACAGTCATAACACGAATGTCGGTGGTTCAACCCAGTCCTCCGCAGCCAATCAAAAACCTCGTAGATATGTCATTCTACGAGGTTTTTACTTTGTTGGTTGCAAATTTATGCCAACCTTGCAACCAATGTAGCACGAAAACATTCATCCAGGATATCAGCATAGACCTCTCCGCCCATAAGTGACATCAGGCGCTTGCAGATATAGCTAAATTTATGATACAATTATTGTGCAGAGCATCAAACTTTCTGAAACAATAAAAAATAATATGAATCAGATGTAAGATTTGTATTTGAAAGTTGTGTATATAGGTAAGAGGGCAGATCGTTAATAGAAATGGGGTGCATACCTATGGAAGACAAAGAAATAGTTCAATTATACCTTGATAGGAGCGAATTGGCTATTGTTGAAACATCAGCAAAGTATGAGAATTATTGTACAATCTCTGTGTCATACGGAGTTGTGCCGCAACAGCAAAGTGTGCAGGACAACACTGCGGCAGTGATGATACATAATACAGATTGCTTTTTCATAACGCAGCCCCTTACTGTTGTATTGTGCTTTTTTTTCATTATAGCATAGCTGTTTCCGGAATGCAAGCAGTAATTTGCTGAAAAAATGAACCCGCCTGATCCTTCAATCAGACGGGTTCTCATTATGGCTGTTTGATTACAAAAACAAAATGAATTTATGAACGGATCTCCACGCCGCCCCATTCGACAACGGTAAAACCGATTCTTTCAAAGGGTTCAAGCGGCTGCGGTTCGATATCTTCAGCAGCGTCAAGCGGAATATACGCCATGAAGATGCGGCACTCGCTGTCCGGTGTCGGTGTGACAGTCAGCTTTGCAGAGTTCGTATAGGCATCGCCCTGGAAGGAAATGAGATTGTACGGATTGTGTTCCATTCTCGGCAGCCAGTATACGATAAACTCATTCATTTCCTCTTCTGTCAGACCCATATAAGTGAGCTTTTCTTTGAGGAACTGTTCGGTATCACTGCCTGCAACACAGAATCCCTTTGAAAAATCAAATCTTGTCCTGCAATTCACAGCATCCCAGAACAGGTATTTGTGGTAAGAGCCGTCTGCCTTGTTCAGCAGCGTGCCGTCCGGAGATGCTGTTACATCCCACCCGTCATAATATTTCGGATAGGTCGTGGCAAGCTCGGCTTCGGTCAGCTCCAGCTCCACATGTACATCGGTCTCTTTCTCGGGATAGAGGTAAATCACAGGCTTGGCAGGTGCCTGCATATATTCAATCGTCGGTGTCGTGCCGTCATCTTCCACTGTTTTAATCCACCCGAATATTTCATTGTATTGCGTAAATATCCATTCTTCATCTTCTTCGTTATATCCGCATTCTCTGATTGTTGCATATCGGGGGATCGTTGTATAAACCTCGAGGTGTTCATCCGGTCCCCGATACAGCTTCAAACCGTCAGACAGGACCGTAATCGGTGTTCCGCGGTATTCATAATTTCTCGGACGAATATATTTGGAATACACATTTTGCCGGAGATAATCCTTTTTCATCAGGCTCAGGTCAGCCGCAGTGATTTTTTGATCATTATTGTAATCAGCGGCTTTCCAATCCGCAAGAGTAATACCGGATTTTGTGAGCAGCCACTTTTGCAGAAGTTCCGCGTCGTCAGCATTGAACGAACCGTCTCCGTTGACATCACCCGGTACGATTGCATCGTTTCCGTAAGCGTCAAGGAATGCCGTAATCCATGCAAGCGATGCATTGCCTGTGAGGGTTGCTGTATTCGTGGACCATGATTGAACTGAATCTGCATAGCATCTCTGCGAAGGGATTTTTTTATCGCCCTGCTCCAAACCGAGCCCGCACACATACGAATCCTGAAGCCCTGCGTTCGGACCGCTGACCAGTACGCCGTCCGGTGCCTTCGGCAGAGAATGATTCTCCTCATTGCGCCAGTATCTGTGTACCGGATTTTCGGCATGATACGAGCCATATCCGGTGATGAACGAAAATGCAAGCGGATTGTTGCCGAGCAGATAGTCCATGCCGGATGCAACACCGTTGATGTACTTACTGTCACCGGTCAGATCGTAGGCATAAGCCATTGCAATCATATTATTGAGTGCATACACATTGGAACCGTATTCATAACCGTACAGAATCGTGGATGGCGACAGATTGACCGGATCATTATAGCCGGGACCGTCATACAGATACGGAATGCCGTAGCCCTGACCCGATTCTGTTTTGAGGTATGCGTCTGCGGTCTGAATGAGGGAATCCTCCAGCTTTTCCTGCTGTGAATTCGTGAGCAGATAAGGGTGCATCGAAAGCGACAGCGAACCGGCAGACGCCATATTGATATTGCTGAATACGGTGTATGTGCCTTCGCCGGCAACGTCGCTGTCGTTGTAGATTCTCGGTCTAACCTGAAATGCATTCCGGTAACCGGTCAGTTCTTTCAGATAGAACTGCATCTCCGAATCATCGTCATCCAGAATATATGAGGAAATATACAACTCACAGGCTGCCCAGTAGGCTTCATCCGTTACATCCAGATCGCCGTCTGTCAGGAGCGTTTTTGCCTGAAGCATCGGCGCATACAGCGATGTTTCATTCAGTTCCTCCTTCGGGCACGCAAAGCCGAGCGGATGAACAGTCGCGGAACGGTCTGCTTCATAATAATATTTCAGGTATGCCTGATAGGCTTCTTTTGCGCTTTTCAGCAGATCATCTGCATAGTCAGGATCATACTCCTGCCAGAGTCTGGCGCCCTGTGCCGCGCAGGCTGCATAATTCAGCGTGGCGGCAAAGGTCGGCGGATGCACCGCATATTTCGCACGATATGCATGCTCATAATCCGGCAGAGCAGGATCGAAGCCAGCACTCTGTGCTCTGTGATAATACAGTCCTGCATATTCGCCCCATGTTTTATCATCGGGCTGCACTTTCATTTTCGACATAAAGTCCAGCTCGTATCTGCATTCATCGAGAATATCCGGAATCCGATTGCCCGATTCCGGCACAACGACCGTACCGGAGCCGTCTGCAAATATGCCGCTGTCAGCTTGATTCGTCAGGTAATGCTCATACATATTCTGGAGCGTCCAGAGCGCGGCGCCGCCTTCTGTCATATTCTTATCGAAATTCAGACCGGTATACCAGCCGCCGCTCGTGTCGATGCGCCCTAAACCGTGCGTCTCGACATCATCTGCCGTAAGCAGTAAGTCATCGTACCAGCCCGTCTGGAGTACGCCGACCCCGTCATCTTTTTTACCCGTATGTGCAAGCTCCTCGGTGTTGCCGGATGTGACAAACTTTGCCGCAATATCCGAGCCGGCGCGGCTCTGATAGAAATAGTTGAGCGAATCGGTCAGCAGATCCTGACCTTGCTTCCTGTATAAATCGTATCCGATTGTAAACGGGAAGGATCGCCATTCCTTACCCTTAATGCGGATATAGAATTCGCCGCGCTGATTGAAACCGGTAAAGTCGATTTTGCAGACGGTATCACCTGAATCCCTGTCAGAAACCGCAGAAGCAGTTTTGCCGGTATAGACGACCTTTTCTGTTGCTGTACTGACGATTTCATAGTCATAGCTGCCGGTCAGCTCGATTCCGGATGAGCCGTAGGAGACGTCGCCCTCGTTGCTGCCCAGTGTCGCATACTTTGCAAGCTCCGGATAATATCCGAGCTGATTGACTGAGATATAATTCTGATCCAGTCCGCTGAACCGGCGCGAAGCCTGACCGTAGTTCTCATCCGGCGAAGGCTCCAGTACCTCCCAATCGCAGACGGACATATCGTCAAACCAGAGCTCATCACCCGCAACTGCATTGCCGCCGTGACCATTGCTGTCATTGGCGTACCAGAACTCCCACACAGCGTCCTCAATATCTCTGTCCGGTTTGAATATGCCGGAGAATTCCTGATACTCGTCCGTCAGCGTGACACACTTGCCCCACTGACCGCCCATATCCGGTCCCAAATGCATTTCGCCGGTATCGCCGTCCAGCTCAAAATACCGCTCCCGACCGTCCGGCAGCCCGATGAAAGTCATGAGCTCCATGCCTTCGCGCAGCGCCTTCACTTTGAATCTGATCCTGTATGTTTTTCCTTTCTGGAAGCACAGTCCTCGGTGCAGAAACTTGAGATCCCACAGCGCACGGTCTCTGCCATCCGGTCTGAGAATGATCAGGTGTACAGCGCCGTCCGCAATTTCAAAATCCTGCTTTGCCGGACTGCTCTCAGCAGTCACCCACGGAATCATTTTGTAGTCAAAGCTCGTCTCGCCCAGAAGCTCACGCGCGGAAACGGACAGCGGTTCAGCCGGACTGACAGTCATCGGAAAAATCAATGCAGCTGTCAGCAGTCCTGCAATGATCTTCTTCACATAACGATACATGAAATCCCCCTCCTTTTTGCAGATTGCAGCCGCCGGTACGATACCGGCGATGTGCATTCCATAAGCTAAGATTCGCGCCGTTTACTGTATACCTTTTGCATTCGCCCCTAAAGTTGTATTGTTTCTTTTATTATAACATAACGAATTCCGGAAAGCAAGCAAAAAACAGCTATCAGGGTAATTTTTTGTCCGGTTTTCCAACAGATCGGCGGCGATTCCGGGAATGCCTCTGTCACAGGGACAGCAAGCCGCTTTTCAGTGAGAGGGGTTGCTTCACTGTAAGAAGCATTTTTCAGCGGGTAAGTTGCATTTTCAGGTATGTCAGTTACATTGACATCAGACATTCTTTATGCTATCATGAATATAAAGTATTGACGGGAAAAGGGTTCTTCATAAGAGCGGGAGCCTGACAATGATTGATCTTCATGAAAGGATGCGTCATAATGGAAGAAAACAAGAAAACATCAAAGTTTCCTTTTGCTGTCTTAGCAGGAGCCGTATTGATCGTACTTGCAGGAATCACAATGCGAACCGTTGCGGTGTCTGAAAGGAAGAATACTTTGAACACCATAACCGAACTGGCAGATCAACGGGTGCAGCTGATAGACAGCTTCATCAAAGATGCCAAAGAGACGCTGCGTATTTATGCCGATGCGCCGGAGATCAAGAAGATGCTGGTAGACACGGAGAATGAAAGTGCTGCCGCAGCGGCGCAGGAATTCACAGAGAATTACGCAGAGCAAATAGACGACCTTGAGGGTATCTATGCAAGTGAACTCAGTACGCTTGTGCGTGCCCATAATAACAGTAAGGTTGTGGGAATGATAACAAGATCGGATCCTGATTCTGCAAATAAACTTGTGCAGTCCATGCTGGATGCCGAAGACGGAATCTGCAATAACGGAATTGTCCGGTCGCCCGCATCAGGTATACCGATCGTTTCGCTGTATAAGCTCATCTACATTGGGGATGAGAACTATATCGGGTTTGCAGGTCTCGGTTTGAAGGCTGATTCACTTTTCAAAAACGATATTCCCTCATTAAAGGGTGTAGAAAATGCATCCTATAAGATAATCAGCGTCAGTTCTCATATGTATATCTTCGACGGTGATCCGGATGCGGTCGATAAAAAAGTTACAAATGACAACCTGCTTTCTCTGTGCAGCGATCTCAGCGGGACTGATGCATCTGCGAAGGGAAACATGAAATATACAGATGAAAACGGCAGACATATCGCCGCATATTCGTATATGCCTGAGTACGGCATGCTGGTTATGCTGGAAGGAACGACGCGCAGCATATTCCCTTTTGGCTGAGCAGCTTATCCATAGAGAAATACACTCCTATCTTCATGCTGTGCTGAATTTTTTGCTGCATTGAGGCTGTCTGCTGTCATTTTATTTCGGTTTCCGTTCGTTTTTTGTATCGCTCCATCAGTGACATCAGATCATATTTGCACATTTCGGGCTGTTCCTGCATCAGCTTCTGCTGCGGTACAAGACACGGATTCCGGCGGAACTGATCGCTTCGTTCTCCTGGGCGCCAGCCGATTGAAGCCATATAACAGCACCAGCGGCGGTGTTCGAGAGAAGCAAGTCCGTAGGCGAAGCTGTCCTTTCTGATCTTTTTCAGAACCGCCTCTTCTGTGCCGTGCATCTGCCATGCGGAGCCTGTATACCTCATGAGAGAACCGTTGACTCCGATCAATTCTTCCAGCTTCTGATCTAGGCTGACGCCGTTTTCAGCAGCGAGCTTCGGAATGATATCGTTCTTCACTTCATCATGATATGCGGCAGCCTTGCTGGACGAACGGCGGAAAAGCCGAAGTCTGTTCCATTCAATCTCCGGATCCTCCGCAGAGTTGTCTACAGTACCCGTTTCATCTACTGTGATGAGCTTGATATTATTATAGAAGTGGTTGTAATCCTTTGCAATCCGGTCAATCTCGCGGTTGATAATCATTTCCAGTGTGATGACAATACTTCTGTCATCTATCAGGCTGACATCTCCGAGAGATTTTTTGTCTGCAGAGATATATCCTGCAAGTCTCCTGTCAGTATCCATGCGCATAAGAATCGGCAGATTCAGTCCGCGCTCATCAAACAGTTCTTCAAGCTGTATCGCGCAGTTGACGGACAGATCAATATTTTCCAGTGCAATGACAGCATAGGTATACGGCTCTGTATCAAGCTGGCTTCGTATGGTATCATAAAAGTTGAGATGTGAGATATTCAGCTCATGGAAGTTGATTTCAAGAAGACCGTCTGCCGCCTCGCTTTTGAGCGTCACGCGGCTGTCGGTCATATCAAATGTATCACGGCTGAGCTGATTGAGGAATATCGCTTTCTTCATTTTGATATTGCTGTCGAAAACATCAATGATGATTCGATTGCGCTCAGAGACCACGCCGAGATTCATAGCCTGCAATACAGCCTGCTGCCCGAGCTGACCAAAGCCTGCCACCAGCAGGTGAACCGTCCAGTCCTTCAGAGGTGTATCCGTATCCTTGTACACGGTGTGGAGCGGATGCTCAGAATACATTTTGTGAATCTGCATCTCCGGAATTCCCACCAGTTCAAGATCGTAGTAGGCATCCGTACCGGCTGCGCTGTTATAGTATTCTGCGATCAGTCTGCCGATGCCTTCCTCCTCGCATCGGCAGGATATCTTTGCACCCTCCGCCAGTTTGATGCGGTCGGCGGAATCTTTTTCGTTGAGGCGAAAGAGTTGCAGCAGTGAGAAATTCCGTATTGACGAGCTCTCAAACAGGATGATGTTTGATGCAATCTCAATGCGCGTCTTGACAAGCAGCGCGTGCAGCTCCGATTCGGCTGCTTTCAGTATATCCGCATAATGTACAATATAGCCTGACTTATTGAGACGGTATATTTCCTCATTGTCAATCAGTTCTGTCGTTACAATGTGGATGCAGTTCTTCTTCGGGTCTGACTTGTTGTTGTTCAGCATCGCCTTCACATCGCTGTTATAGCCGAAGATCACAATATGCCGGCAATGCTTGTCCCTGCGAAAGAATATGATGAAACGGAGAAGTCTCTGTAAAATCTTGTAAACAAACGAGATCGTACAGTATGGTGCGGTGAATACGGCGATACAGTAGGCATATCCGATACATTTGTTCAATGCTGACGGATTATCTTCCATAAAGGCGACGGTATCCTTGATCGTTACCGAAGCCTTGAAGCCGAATGCATTGATACTGTTTTGCAGCACCAGAAGATACTTGAAGAAAGACTCATATTCTCTGTAGTATATGATGCCCTGCGCAGTCGCAATCAGAAAAGAAAGGATTGCCAGCAGGAAGATCAGTCTCGTCGGGTTCTTACGGTTTGTTTGATTACTCATCAGTCATGTCCTTTCATGCTTCGCCCAATGCCGAAAGGTAAGCCTTGGCGGCATCCAGAAGCTGCTGCGTCGTGTATATGGGGAACAGACCTGTTTTGTTCCAGTCGGGGTCACTGATATACACCGTATCGCCTTCGGGCGGCGCAGCAGCAAAGCTGTCGATCCGATAGCGGACGGAAAAGCCTGACGTATCCAGCATCCATGCCTGAGATTTGTTCCATACGGCGTAAATGCGGCTTTTGTCGGCTGAGCGCATTGTTTCAAAAAGCGATGCGGAAGAAGCGTCCGACTCAAAGATATCATTATCCTTGTCACTTGCAAAATCAAGCCGGCAGCTTCTGCCCGTGAAGCCTTCGGCATTCATCTCGTAGAGATGAGAGTCACGGCAAAGTACGGCAAAGGTATCATCGCTGACTGCTGCAACGGAAACCGGCTCCTGACTGGTTCCGTCAAGGGAGACAGTGCTTTTGAGACTGCCTGTATCAGCATCAAAGAGAGAAACGGTACGGTCGTTGAAGAATACGCCGACTGTGCCGGCATTCTGCCAGAATATCCGCTGAATTACACGTTTTGCACTGCTGCCTGTATCGCAGTCAAACGTGATATCCCGATCTGCGGAAAAATCGTGAACCATCAGCGCTGTCTTGCCTTCTCCGTCACTGAACTGCGCATACACCGCAGCCTTGCTGCCGGAAACGGCAAACATCTCATTCAATAATTCCCTGTCTGCATGAATGGCGCCTTCTGATTTGGACGCCCATGCCTTTGCGGTTCCGTCAGAGGACACAAATACAATATTTTTTCCGGTATTCTCCAAACAGAAAGTGCCGCCTGCTGACGGAATCAGCCCCACATCTGCGCGCACAGATGCCGGTGCGCCCTTCACATCTTCGACTTTCCCGTCTGCGAGGTTTACGCACATGGTTTGATCTGTAAAGCTCCCGGACGCACTCGCATTTACAAGGAGCGTATTGCTGTCCGTAAAAGCTGCACAGTTCACCTTGTAATTTTCAAGCGAAGTGACCTCTTTGCATTCGCCTGTGGCTGAATCAAATATGAACAGGTGATATGTAAGCCCTTCGCCGGAATGATACGAATTGTCGGGATAGTATGTGGATACTACAGCAGCTTTTGCGCCGTCATTTGTAACAGCAAGGATATCACGGCTGTACATGAATTCGCCTGTGTCAATCTCTCTGAACATCTCATTTTGCTTCGGATACTGAATATACGCAGTGTTAGAGAAATTCTCGGCAGTAGCATACTTTCCGAGACTGTAGCTGCAAAGTGAAACATTCGTGCTGAATGTCTGCACTCTGTATGCGGAATGATCGGAATCATCCGCTGTTGTATAGCTGTTGGCACTGACAACATATTCCTCACCGCTTTTCAGTGTGAACATCACAAGACCGTTTCTGCTGAATGATACATCTGTCATCTCTCCGTCAATGGGGAGATTTTTGATCAGTTCGCCGGTTTCATAATCCACAAATGAGATCGTGCGGTTCGTTGTTACAGCGAGAACATCATGCTCAAAGTCGATTTGACCCGCAGGCATGAGGAATGTCTTTCCGTTGTTCTGATAATTGATCGGAAGAGAAACATGCCATTTCTTCTCCGTCATATCCTTGTTGAAACGGGTCAGATCAGTCGTCGAATTGAACGCAAGAATACTGCACGCAGCGAGCAGCGGTTCGCTGTCGAAGAATTGCAGGCAGCAGTTGTTTATCGCAGGCGGAATGGGATAATCCACGCCGGTTTCATGAATCAGTTTCAAAGCGTGGTCTTTTATCTCATATGCTTTCAGCGTATCGTCATCTGTATAAGTATAGATCACGCCGTCATGTATCGCTTTGATTTGAAAATCAAGGAGCAAACCGAGTGAATCACCGTCAAAATCCATTTTGACGGTATCTGTGATCCTGCCTGTCTCGCTGTCAATGATCTCAAGATAACAATGATCGGTCATGATCACGGAGCCGTCGGTAAGCATCTTCTTTTCCCGATACATGCGCAGAACATTCTTCTCAGATACGATGATATCATAATAAGAAAATGCGTGTTCCGATTTCGGGACACTCCACTTCACCTCACCGGTCGCGCCGTCAATCCGCCACAGGTCATTGTCAGAATTATATATGTACACATCGCCGCCGGTACCGGGTTCACTTTCATCCACGGAGTGAATGAAGCTGGTATAAACCCGATTAAAAACGGGGTTGTTTTCATATCTGATACTGTCCGGAGCACATGTTTTCGTGAATTTCGTACCTGTCTTGTCGGTGTTGATATCGAAATAAGCTGTCAGCTTGTTTGCACTTCCTGCATCCGATGCAAATTCTGCGTCATCGGCAGAGATTTTCCGGATCAGCTCGCCTGTCTCAGAATCCCAGAAATAGACGCCTGTCGCATCTGTGGAGACGATTGACTTGCCGCCGCCCATAAACGAAAGCTGTTCTACGGCACAGTCGTGTTTCAGAGAAAGCTGCGGTGCAAGCTGTGTATGACAGAACATACCGAGTTCACGGGAAAGCGCGTATTCAGCCTCCGGCAGAACAGGCTTCTCCTCTCCTGCTGCGGGCAATGCCTCCACTGCCTTTTTAATTGCAGGGATCAGATCGTTCTCCTTGAAAAGATTTTCGGATTCTACGGCAAGGTGTCCGGCATTTTCTACGAGGAGCGCATCGTTCTTGCTCTCGATCTCGGCATTCTGCGCCTTGATTTGATCGTTCTGCTCCATAATCTGATCGTTCTGTTTCTGAATTTGCTTATTCTTGCCGTTAATCGTCACAGCAGAAGCAACGCTGATAATCGAAATAAGGGAGAGAATACCTGACACACCGCCGAATATCAGCCGTCTTCTTGCAGCCTCACGACGCTTTTCCCGCTGAAAAAGATCATTGAAATCACACCCGAGCAAAGGCGCGGCGATCCGAAGGGACTCGGTTTTGAGCTTCTTCATCGAATCCTTGAGCGTAGCCGCAACGATATTTGCGGCAAGCGGCTCAACATCCTCTCTGACGGTGACCGTTTCACCTTTCTCGTTTACAGTTGTCACTTCGGTATAGGTGAGCGCTTCCGGAAATGCCGTCCGCGGATCACCGCTTACCAGCAGCGTAATGATGTTTGTATTCTTGTTATCGTGAAGCTCACGGAAACGGGTAAGCTCCTGCAAACACCACTTGGATTCGGTATACTGCGGCGAGCAGATTACGATGAGAAACTCTGAAGATTCAATCGCATTCTTAATGATTTCACTCAGGTCACTGCTGGATTGCAGTTCCGAAACATCACGAAAGATACGCCAGTTTTCTTTTTTTATGCCCAGAGACTTTGGGGGCTTGTACGCCTCAAGAATCCTTTGCAGTTTTTCAGCAGCCTGCATATCGGGCGCAATATGCCGGTAGCTGATAAAAGCCTTGTATTTGTATTCCATTTTAACTCCTTCATCCTGTTTTAGATAAAGATATTGTAACACATTATGCTTATTTCGTCAATGCTATTTTCTATCCATTCTGAAATGATGCTGCGGCAAGGAAATCAGTGCAGCTCCCGCAGGACAACGTCATGCAAAATAGAAGAAAATGCGCAGCGAAAATAGAAACACCGCCTGATGAATAAAATCAGGCGGTGCTTTCATTTAAGAGCATAATATCCCCAGTGCATCTGCTTGCTCTTTCAGCGTCCGGTTGCCCTGATTCATCGCTCTGAAAGATTCTGTACAGCAGATGACCTCACGGCACTGCTTCATCACAGCAGCCGCCTGACGAACCGCGTCTTCGCCAATCGGCTCAAATGCCTTTTCGGTTATCACAACGGATGCAAGCGCCGAAGCAACAGGATATTCCACATCATTTTCATGCAGGATACCCGCCGCAAACGGAATGCGCATGCGATGCAGCCTCCGGTAAACAGGGATGCCCGCACCGCCGCCGCCGATCACAAATATCTCCGGCTCACCCGACGCAGCAGAGGGCTCCGCCGCTCCAAACCGCGGATCATATGCGCCGTCCCGTATCTCATACAGCGCGGAAATGTAGTCACCGGTAAAAATCTCCTCCGGCGTGCCGGTTCGCTCCGCCCTGCCGTTATGAATGCAGATGACCTTATCCGAAAACTTCTGTGCGAGATCAAGCTCGTGCAGCGATTGTATCACCGCAATCTGCCGCTCTTTTGCGAGTTTCCGGAGCAGAGAAAGAATATGCAGCTTATGACCGATATCGAGATATGACGTCGGCTCATCCAGCAGCATAATCTTCGGCTGCTGCGCGATTGCACGGGCAAGCATGACGCACTGCCGCTGCCCGTCGCTGATCTGCCGAAAATCCGTATCATACAGATGTGCTGCGCCGGTCAGAGACATTGCTTCATGCACAATTCTCTTGTCTTCATCCGTAAGTATGCCGAATGTTCCGGTATAGGGATACCTTCCTGTTTCTGCAACATCGCCGCAGGTCATGCGCTCTGCGGTGATTTTCTGTGTCAGCAGGACGGAAAGCCGCTTCGAGATATCCTTTTCGCGCAGCGTATCCAACCGGTCGCCGCAGAGCGCGACATTGCCCGAAATCAAGGGCAACTGCGCAGCGATTGTTTTCAGCACGGTCGATTTGCCGGCAGCGTTCGGTCCGATCAGTGTGCAGATTTCTCCGGCGGATACGGAAACAGTCAGTCCGTCAACGATAATTTTTTTGCTGTAGCCGACGGAAAGCGACTCAGCCTGCAATACTGTTTTCTGATTCATGCAGCGTTCCTTTCTCTTGCACGGTGCAGCATAATCCATATGACAACAGGCGCACCGAAAACGGCAGTCACCGTACTGACACTCAGCTCCTGCGGCGCAAAGAGTGTTCTTGCGATCAGATCGCAGCCCATGCAGAATACGCCGCCGCCGATAAATACAGCCGGAATCAGAATTAGCGGCTTTGCCGTGCCGAACATGCCTTTCATCAGATGCGGAACCGCGATGCCGACAAACGAGACCGGTCCCGCAAATGCCGTCACGCAGGCAGAAAGTGCACTGGAAAACAGAATCAGAAGCAGCCGGAAAAGCCTGATATTGACGCCCATATTTTCCGCATATGCCTCACCGAGCTGATAGGCACCGATTGACTTGGACAGCAGAAAAGCGCCGGTCAGTGCGGTAAAAACAAGTACCGTCATTGCGCGGATATCCTGCCAGTCCGTACCGGAAAAGCTGCCCTTCGACCAGTTATGCAGATTGACAATATTTGCATCATCGGCAAAGGTCACGGCAAGATCCGTCAGCGCATTGCAAATATAGCCGATCATCACGCCGGAAATCACAAGCTGCGCCATGTTTTTCACCTTGCCTGAAAACAGCAGCACAGTCAGCATACAGAGCACTGCACCGACAAATGCCGCCGCAATCATCATGCCGCTGTGCATCACAAAGCCATGCTGCAATGCCGCGATCATCAGCAGCGCAACCGTCAGCTTTGCACCGGATGATATACCGAGCACAAACGGTCCTGCAATCGGATTACGGAAAAAGCTCTGCAATAAAAAGCCGGAAACCGACAGTCCGCCGCCGAGGATCATTGCAGCCAGCGTGCGCGGCAGACGGATATCCGTGATGATTCGGGATGTAGCGGCATCTGTTCGGTGGCCTGTCAGAATATCCCAGACCGCATCCGGCGCAATCTGACTGCTGCCGGACATCAGGCTGATACAAAAGAGCAGGCATGCGGTCAGAAGCAAGCCTGCAAAACAAAGAACTGTACGGGTCAAACGCCGTTTTTCCATAAGTTTTCCCTCAATGAATCCGGTGCAGATAGGTCAGATTTTCAGGATTCCCCTGCCCCGTAAAAATGCTGTTCAAGTTGGTGATCATATCCGCAGCACCGGTCGTCTGCTGAAACAGATTCTGCTCTGTACACCAGACACTGTCATTCTGTACTGCACGGAAATCTGCGAAAACAGGAGATTTTTCTTTCAGCTGTGCAATCGAATCAAGCGGTCCTTCAATCGTACTGTTATAGATCAGAATGTCCGCATCCTTCGCCGATGCGTAAAAGGTTTCCATTTGAATATTCATTGTCGAGAGCGCATTTTCTTCAACACTGAGATCGTCAGCAGTAAAAATATAGCGTCCGCCTGCAAGCGATATCATCTGCGAAATGTAATCCCCCGGCTTGCGGATATTCACCGCACCGTTCGCGGTAATACTGAAAAACGCAACGGTTTTCCGTTCCTCATCAGGAATATCGGAAAGCGTCAGCGCATGAAAGCCAGCTGTTTTCTCCGTAAAGCATTCTGCCGCAGCCTGCTCTTTTCCGAGCAGCAGACCGTAGAGCTTCATCCACTCCATGCGCCCGAGCGGATGCTGCTCGTAGCTCGAATATTCAATCAGCACAGGGATGCCGAGCGATTCGATCTGCTCCCTGACCGCCGGACTGTGCGAAATCATCGTGTTTTCAATCGCAAGCGGACAGTCGGATTCCGTCAGCGCTTCATAATCCGGTGCACTGTATTTTCCGATATATACAAGGTTCCCGCGCTGCATCGCAGCCTGGACATCCGGCAGCATCCAGCCGTCCGTATCGGTCGAGGTCATCGTGACCGCGTCGAGCGAACCGATTGCATCGAACAAATCCATAGCTGACGATGACGCAAGATAAATATCGCCCTGCGGCTGATGAATCACCGGCAGCGTATTCTCCGCAGGCTCGCTGCATCCCTCCGGCACAAACAGATAATCCTCTGCTGCAATATGAATCACAGCACAGCCGTCTGAACAGTAATCAACCGAAAACTGTGTCGCATATTCCAGCGGCATATGACCGGTGATCTGCATATTTCCGGCATCCGGCTGCGATGCAGTTCCGCAGCCCGTCAGCAGAATCACAGCTGCCGTCAGCGGCAGAATGAACCGCCTCATTTGATGAACAGGGAATCGAAATACAGTGTGTATTCGATCTCATGCGGCGTGCTCATAGCCGTGGTATCCGCAAGCACCTTGATCTTCCGGTCAAAGACCGCAACCGGAATCTCAAAAATCGAGAACTCGCTCATATCAGTCGGCAGGATTTTCTCATCCCCGACGATCATGTAGTCATACTTATTGCTGCTCCAGATGATTTCGGCTGTTGCCTGACCGTTTGCAATCGTCAGCTTTGCCGGAGACTGCACGCTCGCTTTGCCCGAACCGCCTTCCAGCTGTACCTCAATCTCATATGTACCGTCTGCAAGTCCGAGCGATTCCACCGTATGCTTCTCGCGTCCGGGAATACTCTCATCTGCAATCGAATCAGCGCGGAACACCAGCTTCCGGTCATACCAGAGCTGCTTTTTATGGCTCAGTGCAGCACATTCGATCTCCTGATCAAGCGCCTCGACCGGAAACGTGAATTTGTATCCGTTTTCCGTTTCCTCCGGCGCGATATACTCGGAAGCATCGGCTTTTGCAGCCTCCTCCGCCGTACCGGCAAAAAGATAATCATAGCTTTTGCTGTTGATCGAAAGCTCTGCATTCATTTTACCGTCTGCGACAATCAGCTTGCAGGATGCAATCTTGAACATCGACGAGCTGGAATCGACCTGAATATAATAATCTCCGGCTGTGATCGCCTCCGCCGGAATGGGCTCCATGCCCTCGTATCCGACAGCATTCGCAGCAATCACATCATCGCCGGATGCAACTGCAAGAGAGGATTCATCTGCGGCGCTTTCTTCCGGCGCGGTTGTTTCCGGTGCGGATTCCGCCGTCGTTTCTGCCGCAGTGGTTTCCGTTACGGGTTCAGATGTGCCGTTCGGCTGTGTCGGCGGAAGCGTATTTCCGCAGCCGGTCAGCAGCATACAGAGCAGTGTCAGTGCAAAAATCTTTTGTTTCATGTTTCTCTCTCCCGATACAGAAACCGGACAGCCGAAACTGTCCGGAATCATAATATTTACTGAATCGAATCAATCGCAGCCTGTGCGTGCTCGACATAGAGCTTGCGGATTTCCTCATTCTCGCCGAGACCGCGGATCAGGCACTCAACCTCATAGCCTGCGCCCTCAAAAGCAGTCTTCCACGAATCCTCATCATCGCCTGCCATGTCGTTGTTTGCATGATCGCCTGCAACAACCATAAGCGGCTCAAGAATCACGCGCTCGTATTCGCCTTCCTTGACCTTTGCAAGCACATCATCCAGAGAAGGCGATGCCTCAACCGTACCGACATAATAATTTGCATAGCCGTCAGCCGTCAGCAGATCCTGCATCTTCTGATAGACTGCATTGGAATCTGCCTCGGTGCCGTGACCCATGAAGCAGATCGCGGTCTTGCCGTCGTCATATTCCTTCGTCCAGTCAACGATTGCAGACTCGACACGCTTGAAATCATCATCACTCGTCAGCAGCGGCTTGCCGAATACGACCTTGTCAAATGCGTCAGATTTTGCACCGACCTGCTCAATCAGATCATTGTATTCCAGACCGTTCATCAGATGCGTCGGCTGCACAACAAGCGTCTTGACATTGTTGTCGATTGCACGCTGCAATGCTGCATCCACATCGTCGATCAGGATGCCGTCGCGGCGGTTGACATGATCAATAATGATATTTGCAGTAAAGCCGCGGCGTACAGAATACTCCGGAAATGCATTGTCCAGCGAATCCTCAATCGCACCGATTGTCAGGCGGCGGCTGTCATTATAGCTCGTGCCGAAGCTCAGAACCAGAAGTTCCTTCTCGCCGATCTCATCCTGATTGCGGACATTGTCAAGCGATGCATCGCCGGTATCATAGTTTTCCTCGTCCTCTTCTTCATCCTCCGGCTCGGATTCCTCCTCAGAGGATTCCGCAGCAGCGGTCGTCTCCGCCTCGGAGGTCTCTTCCGTTGTCGCGGTCGTCGTCTCCGCGACGCTGCTCTCCGTATCCTGCGTATCGGCAACGGAACCGCTCTCACCGCAGCCCGTGACGCATGCAAGCATTGCAAGGCTCATAATAACAGCAAGATTCTTCTTCATTTTCATACATTCCTTTCAAATAAAGGGGGTATGAATCGCAAAAAAATACTTTCCCTCCGAACGGAAAGAAAGCATCGCAAACAGACCCTTCCAAAACAGGAGAGCCCGCAAACAGTACGATCAATCCCTCGTGATCTGAGCCCTTCGGCTCTGTACCGGCAAAACGGCAGGTTTCCTGACTGATGCATCCACACAGTATACCAAGCCTTCCCGATTGCTCAGTGACCTTTCCGGATACTCCGGAAAACGGCATACCGCTCCGCAAATACAGTGACGAGATCGTGCAGGATTCCGACCTGCTTCCCTATTATCCGCCGCATCACCCGAAGATGACCGGCGGCACCGTTTGCTCTTATTCGTTTGTGTTCATGAACAGCATATATTATAACGCAATCTCCGCCAAAATGCAAGCATTCCAGCGCTTTTCTTGCATTATTTACATATTTTCATCTGCAAGATAAAGAAGTGCATTGCAGATTGCCGCCGCAACATTGCTTCCGCCCTTTCTGCCGCGCGCAACAATACACGGAATACCAGACGCAATCAACATCTCTTTTGACTGCACTACATTGACAAATCCGACCGGAACACCGATCACAAGCTCCGGACGGAAAACGCCCTGTTCGATCAGTTCCGTAAGACGGATCAGCGCGGTCGGTGCATTGCCGACTGCATAGATCACGGGCTTGCCGAGCGCGGCGGCTTTGTCTACGGAAGCTGTCGCTCTGGTCGTACCGTTCGCCTTGGCTTCCGCAGCTATTTCGGGATCAGCCATGAAGCATTCACAGGTACAGCCGTGCCGGCTGAGTGCGGGCTGATTGATACCCGCTTTTGCCATGTTTGTATCCGTCACAAATATCGCATGCTTTCCGATTGCCTGCATCGCAGTCTGTATAATATGCTGTGAAAAATACAGAGAATCCAGATAATCAAAATCCGCTGTCGTATGAATCACGCGCATCACGACAGGCTTGATCTCCGGCGGAATTTCGCAGTCAAGCTCGGATGCGATGATCTCGAAGCTGCGGCGTTCGATTTCCGCAGGCAGCACGTATTCCAGCTTCATACGCCCTCCTCCGTAATCCGATAGATTTTCTGCATATCAAGGCTCTGCCGGACAGTGTCCGCGAGGGCGTCAAGCTGCTCTTCGCGGTGTGTCCGGCGGTCTTCCGCTGCACCCTGATATTGCAGTCCCTTTGCAGAATACAGCGCCCGAATCAGCGCACCGGAAACCTCCGCGCTGTCAAATATTCCGTGTACATAGCAGCCGCCGATACTGCCGCTGTATGCGCCGCCGCAGTCCGTCAGCGCTGCACCTGCGGATTCAGTCACGCCCATATGCACTTCGTAGCCATAGAAATGTGCATGGGACAAGCACGAGAAAAATCCGCTGATTGCGCCGAATTTGCCCTCTGTGCGCGTCTGTGTTTTATTTGAACGAAAAACAGTCTGACAGGGCAGCAGGTTCAGTCCGCGGACGCTGCCGCCGCATTCTGTTTTATCCGGATCGGCGATTTCCGCGCCGAGCATCTGATATCCGCCGCAGATGCCGAATATCGGAAATCCGCGCTGCGCCAGTGCAGTGACCGCCTGCTCCATGCCTGTTTGACGCATCCACTGCATATCCGCAATCGTACTTTTGGTGCCGGGAAGAATCAGCAGATCGGGATTCCCAAGCTGTTCCGGCTTTGACACATACCGGACGGACACACCGGAATACTGCGAAAATACGTCGAAATCTGAGAAGTTTGAAATCTTCGGAAACCGAATCACCGCAATGTCGATGATGCCGGTATTCTGCGTTTTTTCGAGACGATGCGAAAGGCTGTCCTCATCCTCCAAATCATGCCGGAAGAACGGAACAACACCGAGTACCGGCAGTCCGCTTTTCTGTTCAAGAATTGAAATGCCGTCCGTAAACAGTCGGCGGTCGCCGCGAAACCGGTTGACAATCAGCCCTTTGACATGCGCCTGTTCCTCCGGCTCCAACAGCGAAAAAGTGCCGAGAAGCTGCGCAAATACGCCGCCGCAGTCAATATCCCCGACCAGCAGAACCGGAATCCGCAGCATCTGAGCAAGCCCCATATTGACGATGTCATCCTGCTTGAGATTCAGCTCGACCGGACTGCCGGCACCCTCGACCGCGATGATGTCATACTGCGCGGAAAGCCGTTCATAGGCGCTGCGGATATCCGGCAGAAACTCCTTTTTTCGTCGGAAATACTCTGCCGCCCGCATATTGCCGCACACTTTGCCGTTGACGATCACCTGCGAACCGATGTCCGTTGTCGGTTTCAGCAGAATGGGGTTCATCAGCGCAGACGGTTCAATGCCCGCCGCCTCTGCCTGCAATGCCTGTGCTCTGCCGATCTCCAGACCGTCCGGCGTGATATAGGAATTCAGCGCCATATTCTGTGATTTGAACGGCGCGGCACGGTATCCGTCCTGTCGGAAAATGCGGCAAAGTGCGGCTGTCAGCAGACTTTTCCCGACGCCGGACATCGTTCCCTGAATCATGATCGCTTTGCTCATTTGTATTCCTCTCTGGCTGCGGAGATCAACGCAAAATTTTCGTTGTGCGTGCGAACCGCAATGCGGAAATTCGCATCGGTCAGACCGTGAAAACCATCGCATTTACGTATCAAAATGCCGCGCAGCTTCATGCGGTCTGCAAAATCAGACGGCGCTTTGACAAGCAAAAAATTTGCAGCGCTGTCATACACAAACAGACCTGATTTACGCAGTTCATCCGTTAAAAATGCACGCTCTGCTGTAACATATCGCACTGTTTCCGGAATCCACTCCGGAACCTGCAATGCAGCGATGCCGGCAGCCTGTGCGGGAACGGATACGCTCCAGTACTGACCGGTTTCGCGCAGCTTTCCGGCAACCGCAGCCGAGCCGCAAAGCGTATATCCAAGCCGAATCCCCGGCATCGCATAGAGCTTCGTAAACGCATTCAGAATGATGCAATTATCATGCAAATTCTGGCGCAAACTGTACTGTGCAGCATCCGCTGAAAAGCGTAAAAAGCATTCATCCGACACCAGCAATGTACCGGTTTCACTGCATCGGTCGGCAATCCTTTTCAGCAGCGCGGGCGCGATGATCTGACCCGTCGGGTTGTTCGGCGTACACAAAAACAAAATGTCCGTTTCCGCGGAGATTGCAGATAAAATGCCGTCATCCAGCTGAAAATTCCGTGCCGGATTCAGCGGATAATCAAATATTTCGCATCCGGCTTCGCGCAGCGCAAATGCATACTCGGAAAAGGTCGGCGCACAGAGCAGCGCATGACGCGGATAAAAAGCGTGTGCAATGCGATATATAAGGTCAGCAGCACCGTTTCCGCAGGCAATCTGCGATGCAGGAATTGCCTCATATTTTGCAAGCGCATGCACCAGCGCCGTACATTCCGGATCCGGATAATGTACACAATTCTGCGCAGAATCCATGAGTGCTTTCCGAACTGCATCCGGCATTCCAAGCGGGTTGATATTCGCTGAAAAATCAAGTATGTTCGATGATTGATAGATATTTCCGCCGTGTGTTCTCATAAAAATATAACTCCAATGATCAGACAGCGCACAGCCGCCGCGATCAGCAGCATCAGGACGGATGTACCGTACATCAGCCGGTTCGCGCGCCGGATATCCGCCGGTTCAATCGGTCGGTCATCATCGCCGATATACGTTTTTTTGTGAAGCACCCCGAAATACCACGCATCACCCGCAAGCCGCAGATGCAGCGCGCCGGCACAGGCAGATTCGGTCTGTGCAGAATTCGGACTAGCGTGCTTTCTGCGATCACGCCGCCAGATACGGAACGCATTTTTTGCATCCAGACGCAGCACCGGACAAACCGCGATCATCAGCAAAACCGACAGACGCGACGGAATAAAATTCAGCACATCATCAAGCCTTGCTGCGCATTTTCCGAGCTCTTCATACGTTTCATTTCGATAACCGATCATGGAATCCATTGTGTTCGCCGCTTTATAAAAGAAACCGCCGGCAGCACCGCCGAACGCAATATAAAACAAAGGAGCCGTCACGCCGTCGGAGGTGTTTTCGGCAACTGTTTCGACTGCCGCACGAATGATTCCGTCACGGTCCAGCACTGCCGTATCCCGACCGACAATCATCGAGACAGCCTTTCTCGCGGCTTCTGTATCACCGTTTTCGACAGCGCGGCAGACCTTCATGCTCTCATCACGAAGATTGCGGGCTGCCAGCAGATAACAGATCAGAATGCTCTCTGCAATGATACCGAAAATCAGATGAATCCGATAGCAAAGCAGCAAAAGTGCAAGCGGAATCAATGCAGATACGAGCAGAACAATCAGTACAAGAATCAATCCGCCTCTGCGCAGTCTGCTGCATTTCTTACGTATGATGCGCTCCAATCCTGCAATCATTCTGCCGATCAGACGAATCGGATGCGGAAAATTGTAAGGGTCACCGATGCAGGCATCGAGCAGAAAGCCGATGAGCAGCGGCAGTGCAGGTATCAGATATTTCATGCTACAGCTTCTCCGGATTCGTCAGATTTGTTCCGTCAAATGCACACAGCCAGCCATGCGCATTGTCTGTCATCCAGCCAAAATAATCACGGTGCGGCAGGGAGAATTGTGACAATATTGCCATAATCGTGCCGCCGTGTACAACCAGTGCAATGCTGTCTGCATCCGCATATTCGCTGACGGTCTGCCGGAAACCGTTGCAGCATCTCAAACGGAAATCATCCGGTGATTCACCGTTCGGAAACGGCATTGTCCCGCCGCTGTCAATCCAAGCCTGATACAGCGGATCACCATTGAGCGCAGCATAATTCTTTCCCTCAAAGTCCCCGAAATCGCATTCACGAAATGCATCTTGAATGTGTATTTTTTGTTCGGGGAACAAGATCGCAGATGTTTGCAGACAACGCTGCATCGGGCTGCTGACAAGTACGCTGCACCGCGGATAAGCGCAATGCTGCAATGCTGCGATACCCTCCGGACAAAGCGGTTCATCCGTGCGTCCTATATAGCGTTTTTCCAGATTGCCGGCTGTCTTTCCGTGCCGAATCAGAAGTATTTTCACAATAATTCTCCCTTGAGTGCCGTCGGAATCCCGCACACCAGCCGAATGACCGTTTTCGCGTTTTCTGCCAGAATGCAGCCTGCCCGTCCGACCGTTTCGCGCCATATCCGTTCTGATTTGTCCATGGGTATGATGCCGCTCCCAATCTCATCCAGCAGCACGATACACGCCGGATTCTCCCTGCAAAGCGCTGCTGTGAAGACTTCTGCATCAATGCCGGACGTCATAAGCCGCCGCACAAGAATATGATAATTTGTCAGTATCTTCGCAGATTTTGCAGCATCAAATTCACAGTCTGCACCGTCCGAGACTGTATATGAGAAATGTGTCTGCGCATACGCAGTTTTCCCCTGATATGCACCGCCCGTTATCAGAATCATGTCAATCCCTCCGTGAGAATTCCGGTCAGAACGGCTGCCGCGAGCATTGCGATCTCACTAAGCTGTAAAAACCAGCCGCAGAGGTCGCCGGTTGTTCCGCCGAAATCCTTGTATGCGATATACCGGTAATACAAGAAGCACAGAACGGCACTTCCAAGCGCCGCACAGCCCTGCGCATAGCCTGCATAAATCATAACCGCGAATACCGCGGCAGCAAATACACTGACCATGCCGACCGTGACAGAACGATGCGACGGCTTGACAAAATCCTGCAAGGTTCCGTTCTTTTTGGCACAGCGAAAGGTTACCGCGGACAGTCCGCTGAATGCACGGGAAAGCACATATCCGCACGCAATGACTGTTGTGTTTCGGATATCGGAAATCTGCGTAAACAGGGCTGTTTGCAGGATCAGATACAAGCAGACGCGAATCACGGCAAAGGAACCGATATGCGGATCAGACATGATTTTGAGCCGCTTTTCTTTGTCCGCATAGGACGCGCGCGCATCTGTCACATCGCAGAAACCGTCAAGGTGGATGCCGCCCGTAATCAGTACCGGCAGCAGCACGGCAACCGCAGCAAACAGCATTTGTCCGCATTGAAACCGCGTGCAGAACATCCGCCAAAGCAGCAGCAAGCCGCCGATCACCGCGCCGATCAGCGGGAACCAGCCGAGCGCATAACGGCGGTTTTCCTCTTTCCATTCAACCTGCGGCATGGGAATCCGCGAGTACATCAGAAACGCGGAAATCAGTGATTTCAGCATGAATTCACCCCTTTACCGTGAACGGAATGCCGTATACGCATTCGATCACTTTATCAGCATTTGCTGCGATTTTCTGATTGATGATCCCCAGCGCGGCAAGATAAGCTGCCGTTGCTGCATCATACGCGATGCCGTCGCTCCCGACCTGATTGGTCACAATCACTAGCAGATTGATTCTCCGGTGCAGGCGCAGGATATCATAAACAATTTTGTCCGTGCAATCGGTGATTTTGCTGCCTTGAAACATCTCATTTGCAAGGAGATTGCCCATGCATTCCAGCAGAACCGCACTGCGCTCCGGTATTTCGGCACGGTCAATATCCCTAAACCGTTCAACTGTCAGAAAGCCTTTATCTGCGCGCATTTTACGGTGCCGTTCGATGGCTGAAAATGCATCCTCACCGTATGGCAGCATGGTCGCAAGATATATTTTTTGTTCGCTGCGTTCAGCAAACAGCGACTCAGCATAGCGTGATTTGCCGCATTTCGAGCCGCCTGTCACCAGAATCATCATGACAGCTCCCGATACCTTTCCATGTTTTCTTCTTTAAATGTATGTGCGTGCCGGTACAGCGCAAGTGCGCCGTCGAGCAGCGGCAGAAGCAGCAGTCCGCCCGTACCTTCGCCGAGCCGCAGTCCGGCGTCAATCACCGGTTTCAGACGCATCATTTGCAGCAGACCGCTTGCCGCAGGCTCGCCGGAGCAGTGGCTTGCAAGCATATATTCCGCACAGACAGGTTTGATCTGATATGCAATCGCCGCCGCAGCCGCAGAAATCACACCGTCAATAATGACAGGCACATGATACACCGCACCGCCGAGAAACAGTCCTGTCATGCCGGCAATTTCCAGACCGCCGAGCGTTTGCAGCAGATGCAGCGGACGGTCTGCTGACGGTTGATGCAATTCGATGCCGCGCCGGATCACACTGATTTTTCGCCGCAAGCCTTCATCAGTCAGACCGGAGCCTCTGCCCGTGACCGTTTCCGGCATCATTTCGAGCAATACCGATGCAATCGCGGAAGCAGGCGTCGTATTGCCGATGCCCATTTCTCCGGATACGATGATCTGCGTACCGGATGCTTTGAGTTCCCGCACAATATCCATGCCGGTGATGATCGACGATGTCATCTGTTCTTCGGTCATGGCGGGCTCTATTGTAAAATTCCGCGTGCCGCATGCCGTTTTCTTTTGTGTGATTTTATTTGTATCTGCGTCTGTTTTCATGCCGATATCCACTGCGGTGACATCGGCATGAACAGTATTCGCTACCGCATTGACATTGGAAGTTCCCTCCGCAATCGCTTTCGCACAGACCGCAGTCACCTCACTGCCGCACTGCGTCACGCCCTCCGCAACAATGCCGTGATCGGCACAGAAAATCACCGCAGTCCGGTTTGTAATATCGACCGCAGCAGTACTTTGTATTGCTGCGATCTTTTGTATCATTTCTTCCAGCACGCCGAAGCTGCCGAGCGGTTTTGCAATGCTGTCCCAATGTGATTTTGCTGCAAGATATGCAGTATGATCCGGCGCTTTAATCTGCTGAATACGATTCATCTTTTCCTCCGTATTTTGCGCAGGCGGCTGCAAATTTCAGTGCAGCGCGGATATCCGACATGAAATACAGATGCGGAAATCCTGCATACATTGTATCGCTGACATGACAGCATTCCCATGTTCTGCCGTCCGCTTTGGATGCGGTAAAGCCCGTACCCGCATTCGGGCAGTCCCAGTAATGAAATTCATGTGCTTTCAGCAAATCTCCGGCATTGCAGAGCAGGTTATCCGAATGCGCCTGCATGGTCACATAGCCAAAGCGCTGCAATTTTTTTGTCGGATAAGCTGTCCCGTCTATGACGCCTGCCATTGCATAATTCGTGCCGGATTCGGTCTGTATCGTATCATGCAGATACATAAATCCGCCGCACTCCGCAATGACCGGCATTCCTGCATGCACTGCATTCCGGATATCGGCAAGCATGGTTTGATTTTCCGAAAGCTGCGCTGCGTAAAGCTCCGGATATCCGCCGCAGAGCAGCAATCCGTCCGCTTCCGGCAGATGCGCATCGGCAAGGGGCGAAAAAAAACGCAGCGCACATCCGATCTCGCACAGCAGCGAAAGATTTTCCTCATACAGAAAACAGAATGCCTTGTCTCGCGCAACCGCGATCACAGGTTCGGATTTCAGCTTCGGGACTGCCGTTTTCCGGTATTCCGGCAAAGCGCCGCATTCGGTTTCCAGCATTTTATCAAGCAGAATATGCTGTGCAGCAAGAAAACCGAGCGCATTCATTTTCTCCTGAATTCCGGCAATCTCAGACACCGTGACAAGCCCTAAATGCCTGCTTTCAAGGGTATATTCATGTGCCGGCAGACAGCCGAAATATGCCGTATTCAGTTCTCTGCAAAGTTCCTCTGCAAACGGAACAAGCCGCAGCGGGAGCTGATTGAATATGAATCCAGCAATGCGGTTCGGCGTCTGATAACGTAAAAATCCCTGCATCACCGCGCCGATCGACTCCTTCATGCCGCGGCAGTTCAGCACAAGAACCACCGGTGTTTCCGTCATTTCGGAGATTCGATAAGCAGAACCCTCGCCGCCGTCGTAGAATCCCATGACGCCTTCGATCACGGCAATTTCCGCTTTCAGATTGCCTCTTTCAAGTACATAACAAAGCATATCGCGGTCACAGAAAAAGCTGTCGAGATTGTGCGAGGGCGTACCGAGAATTTCACGGTAAAACATCGGGTCAATATAATCCGGTCCGCATTTGAACGCCGAAGCCTTGACGCCCCGCTGTCGAAGCGCGGACAGCACCGCACAGGTCACAGTTGTTTTCCCGCAGCCGCTGCCGGTTCCTGCAATCATAATCCGCTGCATTTGAAACCTCCCGAAAGCAGATAAACCGGATTCTGCGCGTCAAACATTGTGTGCGAACCGACCTTTTTCGTTCGTGTCACAGCAATCTGCACAGCATCATATTCATCACAAAACTGCGAAAAAAGATTTGTCGCCTGTGAAAGCGTTTCCAGAGATACCGCAGTCATTACGACCTTTGCATGCGGATTTTTATGCATGACCGCAGCAAAAATCTCCGGCAGATTTCCGCGTGAACCCCCGATAAAAACGGCATCCGGTGCAGGATAATCATGCAGGATATCCGGACAGATTCCGGCAGTCGCCGTGATATTGTCGCAGGAGAATTTCTGCGCATTCTGCATTGTCAGACGCACGGCATCCGCATTCTGATCGAATGCAAAAACCTGCCCGTCCGGACAGCAGAACGCCGCTTCAATCGACACCGAGCCCGTTCCGCAGCCGATATCCCAGCAGATGCCGCCGCGGTGAATCTGCATGGCTGCAACCGCGTTGCAGCGTACCTCTGCTTTTGTCATCGGAATATTCCCTCGGATAAAATCGGCATCCGGAATTGCAGACGGAATGTGCCGTAAATGATCCGGATTCACGGCGATCAGAACAGACAGTGTTTCGTCAGGTAATGCGAGAAAATCAGACGGATTTCCGTGCATGATTGTTTCATTTTTGTAACCGAGATTCATCCCGATATGCACCTGGATATCAGCCAGACCGTATTCACAGAGCCGCTGACAAACCTGTGCAGCAGTCATATCTCCGCCAAGCAGAAAAAAACAGTACGGATTCATTTTTGCATGAACTGCGATATTGGATTTTACGCCGTGCAGAGAGAAAAACTGCATATTTTCGTATGAAATCCCGCATTTGGCGCTGAATGACGACATGGACGAAACACCGGGCAGCACCGTCACATCCATATCATTAAGCAGCGGAAGGAGATTTCTTGCACCGCTGAAAAATCCGCTGTCACCCGAAAACAGCACGGCAGCACACGCCGCCGGACTGTTCCGCAGCGCCTCGGCAATGCGTTCCGCCTGATACAGATATACAAGCTGTTTGCCGGAATCCGCATACAGCTCCAGCATCCGCTTCGCACCGATCAGCAGCTCCGCCCGACCGATTGCTTCGGCAGCCTCAGCGGTCAGAGTACGGCAGCCGTCCGTGCCGGTTCCCGTCAGATAAACCTTCATAGCAAATGATTCTCCTTCATGTGCAGCAGCATTTTTTCGAGTGCAGCTTCATCATATCCGCATTCGGACTCGGCGGGTCTGCAAAGAGTAATCATGCGTATCTGCGCGATTTTTACAGCCTCTGATTTTTCCGGATACCCGCCGACAGTACCGCTTTCCTTGGTCAGCAGAATCTGCGCACCACTGAATCGGATATGCGCAAGATTCTGCTCCGTGCTAAACGGTCCCTTTTCCAGAATCAGCTTTTCGGGATCAAATCCGAGCCGTTCGCACTCCGCCGACACGGTATCCGAGGGCAGCAGACGCAGCCAGATCCGTTCCCGAAACGCACAAACATCTGTCAGCAATGCGGCAGATTTGCTGCCGAGTGTACTCAAAACGATTTCATTTGTTTGATTGAGCAGCGAAATCATCTGTTTCATTGAATGAACCGACTCGCCGGTCACTGGAAGCGACTGGCGCAGCAGCCGTAGGTACGGAACAGCCAGAACATGACAGGCAGACCGGATATTCTCTGTCGCATCCTTTGCGTAAGGATGCGTCGCGTCAATGACTGCCGCATACTGTTCTCTGCGCAATAAAGTACAAATTTCGTCTGCATCCAGTCTGCCGGACAATACACCGATTCCTGCGGGCAAGAGAGATGAGCCGTATTCTGTTGCCGTCGATACATCCGCAGGAATTCCGTGTGCAGCGCAGAATTCTGCAAGCTCTCTGCCTTCTGTCGTCCCGGCAAATATCAGAATTTTACGCATGATGATAACCGCGCGGCGTGACCATTTTTCCGTAAATGATCTTTGTTTCAGAGTTGCCGATATAGACGGTTGTGAACATATCGACCTGCGTATCCCGCAATTCAGAAAGCCTACAGATTCGAGAAAATTCTCCCTCACGCCCGATGTTTTTCACATAGCCGCAGACGGTTTCCGGCTTGCGGAATTGCAGTACAATGTCACATGCTTTTTGCAGATAATCCGCACGCTGCTTCGATGACGGATTATACAGAACAATGACAAAATCACCCTCTGCCGCACAGCGCAGGCGCGTTTCAATTTTCTGCATCGGCGTCAGCAGATCGGATAAACTGATGATCGCCGTGTCATGCGTCAGCGGTGCACCGAGCACTGCACCGCCGCTGAATGCCGCCGTGATGCCCGGTACGATCTCAATATCCGTATCCGGATATTCCGCAAGATATTCATAAGCCAGTGCTGCCATGCCGTAGAGTTCCGGGTCTCCGCTGCAAATCAGCGAAACCGTCTGCGACTGCGCATATTCCAGCGCCAGCTGGACACGCGCAGTTTCCTGACGCATGCCGTTTTCGAGAAACTTTTTCCCAGCATAAAACGGTTTCATCAGCGCCGTATAGGTCTTGTAGCCGATAATGATATCACTTTTCAGCAATGCCTGCTCGGCGGCGGCGGTCATGCAGTCCCGCGCACCGCTCCCGAATCCGACAACATACAGCATCAGAGCATCCTCTTTTCAAAATCAATTTGGGTAGGTATTTCAGCCGCCGCGACAGTTACGCCGCTAATCGCAGTCTTACGGATGACGAGTGTACCGCCGCTGCACAGCACCGCGCTGCGTTCGCAGATATTATCGGCGCCGGTCACTTTTTCTGCAAAATCCGAATGCGCAAAATCACCCGATATCTGCATCATTTTATCAGCAGAATACGTGTGAAGCTGTATATTGAAATCGGCACAGAATTGCAGCAATCCGGCTTCATTCGCTTTCAGGTTTATGCTTGCCGCCTTGCAGACTCGTTCAGAAGATACGCCGTTTTCATCGAACACTTCCCGCACGGCATCCTTGATCTGCTGCACGGCTGTTCCCTTTTTGCAGCCGATCCCGACAACAATATTATGCGGAATCAAATGCAGCGTGACCGGATACGGTGAAACCTCCGCAGTATCCGCGATCACAATGCCGTACTCCGCATCATCGGTCACAGTCAGTTCCGGCGGCAGATTCCGACATGGATATGCGCAGTGCAGCCCGATTGTCTCGCCGTTCAGGACTGCGGCAGCGATCTCCTTTGCCGCGCTGAAATCACGAATCAGCAGATCGTTCGCTTTCGCAAAGCTGTCCGGCGAAAACTGCCCGCCGATATCCGTAGCTGTTGTAAGAACGGCTTCCGCACCGATGCGTTCCGAGAGCAGCCGCGCAAGCGCATTGGCACCGCCGAGATGTCCCGAAAGCAACGGGATCACATATTTTCCGCAGTCATCCGACGCAAGCACTGCGGGATCGGTTTGCTTGGAGCGCAGATGCGGCGCAATCATGCGAACGGCGATCCCGCATGAGCAAACAAAAATCAGTGCATCATATTTTGAAAAAAGCGTCCCTGCAAGCTGCGCCAGATCATCATACGCGACCGAATTTTGATCCGTATGCGTATGAAAGCAAAAGCGCCGGATGTCATATTCCGGCAGTGCATCGGCAATTCGCACTGACAGTATTCTGCCGCGCTCCGTCAGGGAAATCACAGCAATAATTTTCATACCTTTGCCTCGCGGAATTCTGTTTCAAACGCCGGATCATAGAGCTTGGAAAGCGCATAATCGTTGCCGAGAAAATTGCCGACCGTAATCAGCGCGGTCTTGTGAATTCCGTATTTCTGCGCATTTTCCGCAAGTGTCCCGACTGTACAGCGGCAAATTTTTTCGTCCTGCCAACTTGCCTTGTAAACAATCGCAGCAGGCGTATCGGGTTCATATCCGCCGGCAATCAGCTCTGAAGAAAGCACCTCTGTCATGCCGGCGCTGAGAAAGATCACCATTGTTGCATGATGCGCAGCCAAAGCACGTATCTGCTCGCGTTCCGGAACGGGTGTACGTCCTGCCATGCGCGTCAGAATCACAGTCTGCGAAACCTCCGGCAGCGTGTATTCCGCTCTGAGTGCCGCCGCCGCACCGCAGAAGGAACTGACGCCGGGGCAGATATCATAGTCGATTCCAAGCGCATCGAGCCTGTCCGCCTGCTCACGGATCGCACCGAAAATACTCGGATCACCGGTATGCAGCCGGACTACCGTTTTCGCTTCCGCCTCTGCCCGCTGCATGACAGCAATCACCTCGTCCAGTGTCATTTTTGCGCTGTTGAAAATCTCGCAGCCGTCCTTTGCATTTTGCAGCAGCTCCGGATTGACCAGCGAGCCTGCATAAATTATGACATCCGCCTGCTCCAGCAGCCGCAGTCCGCGGACGGTAATCAGATCGGGCGCACCGCAGCCCGCCCCGACAAAATGTATCATATCGCTTCCTCCGTCATTGCCGCAATGATTGTCTCTGCATCAGCAGTTTCCAGCAGAAGCTCATGCTGATTCGAGAAAATGACCGCACCGGTCTGCACCTGCTCCTTGACGCGCGCTGCAAGATAATACGCAATGCGCGCTGTCAGGATTTGCAGCATTTTCTGCACATTCGGATGCTGATACAGAATATCGAGCGCCACATCTGTCGTGACGCAATCCGGTATCTGCAACAAGAATCGGCGCGGTATTCCGGCAAGCGCACCGCAGGCAATCAGTGTTTCCATTCTTCCGTCTGCATAAGAGGAATGCGTATTCATAATGCCGGCGCCGAGCTTCACGAGCTTGCCGATATGCCCGATCAGCAGAATGCGACGAAACCCGAGTGCCACGCCGATATCCAGCGCATCCCCGATAAAATTGCTGCACATGACGGCGCGTTCTGCAAGCTCCGGTCTGAAATCCTGCAAAAATGTGTCGCTGTAATTTCCGACCGTCAGCAGCAGATTTTCGTGTCCGGCAGCCCGCCGCAAATTCGCTTCTGCCCGTATTGTCTCAACGATTGCCGCATTGCTCATCGGCTCAACGATGCCCGTTGTCCCGATGATCGAAATGCCGCCCGTTATGCCCATGCGCGGATTGAAGGTCTTTTGCGCAAGTGCCGTCCCCTCCGGCGCCGAGATGATTACATGAAAGCCGCCGGAATATCCGTACTGCGCAGCAATTTCCGTGAGTGCATCAGTTATCATGCGGCGCGGCGTACTGTTGATCGCAGGCGCGCCGACCGGCTGATCGAGTCCCGGCTTTGTCACCGTGCCGATGCCCTCGCCGCCGTTAATCTCAATTCCGCCTGCACATCTGGAAACTGCCGCATAGAACAGAATCCCGTTTGTGATGTCGGGATCGTCTCCGCTGTCCTTGCGTATCGCACAGGAGGCGTATTCATCGGTCAGCAGCGGTTCCAGAATATCCAGCGTCAGCGGGATGCCGGCAGGTGTCATGAGTGTGATCTGCGGGACCGTTTCACCGGAAAGCAGCATTTTTGCCGCTGCCTTTGCCGCACCCGCCGCACAGGAGCCGGACGTATATCCACAGCGCATTTTTTTCGTCCCGCGATAAATATAGCTGTTCAAAATTCAAATCCTTCCCGTGCTTTGATTTCTTTATGATGTGTATGTGCGATACATTGAAATAACGTGATAATCTGCGCTGCATAAACCGTTCCGCGCATTTGTGTCCGTTCATCACGATTTCTGTATCTAGCACAATCGAACTGTTCATAATATATATATTATAACAGAAAAGCGCAATTTCGTCAATCTGCAAAACAAAGTTGACCTGTACCTTATGAAATGCTGCGTCGTCAGCGAAGTATTGCCTTTTCGACAATATTGTGATATAATAGGCATACAGCAAAAGCGCAGATGCGCACGGGCAAACGCGGCATTGACCGCGGTCCGTTCAGTGAACGCAGGAAAAATATTCAGCAATATAATCAAAGGAGTATGAAATCATGGAAGCAATCGAAAACCTCATCACAAGAAGAAGCGTGCGGCAGTATAAGACGGACGCCGTCCCGAAGGAGATCATTGAAAAGATCATCGAAGCCGGCACCTATGCGCCGACCGGTATGAACTGGCAGGCACCCGTCATCATTGCGGTGACGAACAAAGCGCTGCGTGACCGTGTTTCCGCATGGAATGCAAAAATCATCGGCGGAGATTCCGACCCGTTCTACGGTGCACCTGTCGTGCTGATCGTGCTCGCGGACAAATCCAGACCGACCTATCTCTATGACGGCAGCCTCGTCATGGGAAACTTGATGAATGCAGCACATGCTTACGGCATCGCAAGCTGCTGGATTCACCGCGCAAAAGAGGAATTTGAATCGGAGGAAGGCAAAGCGCTGCTCAATGAGCTTGGCATCAAGGGAGATTATGAGGGCATCGGGCACTGTATCCTCGGCTATGCCGCAGCCGATCCTGCGCCGGCGCGTCCGCGCAAGGAACACTACGTCTACTGGGCTGAATAAGGAGACCAGCCATGAAATATCTCAATATTCAAAACGGACCGCAGCAGGTCTCTGCGATCATTCAGGGTTGTATGCGAATGCCGGCGCTTTCCGCATCAGACGCTGCAAAGGTCATCCGCACCGCATTCGACTGCGGCATCAATTTCTTTGACCATGCAACCTGCTACGGACATGAGGGCGAAGCGGAAACACGCTTTTCCGAGGCATTTCCGCTGACCGGCATCCGGCGTGAGGATGTGATCATCCAGAGCAAATGCGGCATCTGTCCGGAGCGGCAGGAATTTGACTGGACAAAGAAAAATATCCTTTCCAGCGTCGATGACAGTCTCCGCAGGCTCGGCGTCGATTATCTTGATACGCTGCTGCTGCACCGTCCTGATCTGCTCTTTGATCCGGCTGAGGTCGCGGAGGCATTCGATACGCTGGAACAGTCGGGCAAGGTGCGTTTTTTCGGTGTCAGCAATCTGATGCCGATGCAGCTTGAACTGCTGAAAAAGTACGTAAAACAGCCGCTGTGCATCAATCAGCTACAGTTCTCGCTCGAACAGTCGCAGCTGATCGACCAGCCGCTCTACATGAACAATAAGACAACAGAGTTCTCGGTGAACCGTGACGGCAGTGCGCTGGATTACTGCCGCCTGCATGATATCACCGTACAGGCATGGTCGCCGCTGCAAATCGGAATGTTCGGCGGAACGTTCATCGACAATCCCGATTATCCCGCGCTGAACGAGGCACTCAATACGCTCGCAGATCGGGAGCATGTCTCAAAGGCTGCTGTCGCAATCGCATGGATCCTGCGGCATCCGGCACATATGCAGGCAATCATCGGCACAATGAACCCTGCGCATATTCAGGATATCTGCGCAGCATGTGACGTCACGCTTTCGCATCATGACTGGTATGCGCTGTATCTGGCATCCGGCAAGTTCCTGCCGTAACAGAGCATCCGTCTAAACCGATACCGCCGTCTGAAACCAGATCAGACGGCGGTATTTTGTTTGATAATTTGCTTTTTATAGAAAAAATCAGTCGTCAGAGCCTGCCGAGCGCATGCTTCGCGGCAATCATGCCGAATGTATAGCATCTGCCGAGCGAAAGACCTGTCTGGTGGAACGGATAATCCGCACCGCCGAAAAACGGTCCGCCCAGATTGCCGGCACAGTACAGTCCCGCAACCGGCTTGCCGTCCGCACCGAGCGCCTGCGCATATGCATTTGTCCGGATACCGGATACCTCCGCAGACACGCGGATATGCTTGCGGGCACCCCAGAACGGCGGCTGCATGATCGGATGCAGATACTGTGCAGGCTTTCCGAAGTCCGTATCACAGCCCTGCGCACAGAGCTGATTATACCGTGCAACAGAAGCAAGCATCGTCTCGCAGGGAAGATCAAGCTCTACTGCAAGCTGCTCCAGTGTATCGCATCTGTGCAGGTCGATCAGATTCCTGAATACACCCTGCGGATTCTCAACAGCACCGGGAATAAACTTTTCCATGACAAACGGCGGAACAGGACCGTCCACAAACGAAGCCTTGTCCCAGTCCATATAGCTGCTGTCATAGATTGCGCAGTACCAGCCCTTTGAACCGTCCGGATGATCTGCGTCGAGCATACTGCCCTTATAAGCAGGCTGATCGCGCAAAAGATTTCCCATATACACAAAGCCGGTATACTCATTTGTGAACCGCTCACCATGCATATTCAGATAAAGAAACGGCTCCTCAAACATCAGCGCAGAATCAAAATCATGCATCATTTTCGTATGACCGACCGGCTCCATCTGCGCGCCCGCACTGACAGCGAGCACATGACCGTCGCCGGTTTTGCCGAACTGTTTTTTGTCAAATTCCGCAATATCCGGACACCAGCGCGCAACCATTGCCGGATTGTTTGTATAGTCACCGGTCGCAAGAATCACCGCCTTCGCTGCACGAAACAGTGTATAGCAGCCGTCACGGTCTTTGCCGATCACGCCGGTTACTCTGCCGTTTTCCGTCACAAGCTGCACTGCCGGTGTCGAGAAGAACACCTCGAGATTCGGATGTTCCTTCCGGACATTGTCCACAATATTACGCAGCGCATTTCCGACATTCAGCGGCTTCGGTCCGATCCAGGGCGCCCAGAAATAGCAGTGATCGTCACCGTAATCATATGTACTGCCGCGGTCCTGCCAAAGGCCGGTGAAATCTCCGCTGGTGCTGCGGAATGCACAGAGCTTTCCGCCGTCATTGAGAAGTTTGGCACTTTCGGTATTGCTGTCCACGCGGCTGCCGTCGCCGTATTCGGTTTCTGCGGTCAGACCGGCACGGTTCAGAATCCACATCATCGCTTCTTCGGAATGCTCGGCATATGCGCGAAGCTGTGCATTATCCGCGCGCCAGTTGCAGAGACTGTTCGTATGGTGAATCCACTTTGCAATGCCCGCCTCAGTCGAACGGGAACGGATGATTGCGGAGCCGCAGTTGCCCTGCGAGACAACATTTGACTCTTTTTGCAGCAGAGCAGTCTTTGCACCAAGCTCTGCCGCCCAGCCTGCCGCCGGCACACCGGATGCGCCTGCACCGACAACCACGATATCATAATCCACGGTGCGGTGCGGCTGGATTGCTTCGGTTTCGCAGACGGATGCTGCAATTTCCTGCGGCGTCAGCTGCGTTTGATTGATAGAAAAGTTCATGTTAACACCCTTTCAGATATGATTGCGAATATATGTATTATATCACTTTCTGCGACGAATTGCAATATGAGTGTGATAAAAACAGAATCTGAGATCAATGGCAGGGGCAATTCCGGCATCGGATGGATTAGAAATCAGGCAGGAGTACCCTTCATTCTCCCGTGACCGCCGAACATGCCGCTGCTCATACCGTCTTCCGTATCATCGGGCATTCCGCCGTTCATTCTGCCGCGGCCGCCGAACATGCCGCCGCCGCCCATCATGCTTTGCGGAATCTCGGTTACTTCGGTACCGTTGATGATAATTGTACCGCCGTTAAACTCGGCAGTTCGGTCATAATCAAACGAGGACATCTGTGCCGTAATATCAATCGTACCGCCGTTGACATAAATCGAGCCGTTCGCATCAATCGCGTCGGTATCGCCCTGACCGACCGCAATCGTCAGATAACCGCCGTTGATTTCAACCGCCGTTTCATATGCGCTGGTACCGGTCGATGCGTTGATACCGTCATCACTTGCCTGAATGCTGATTGTTCCGTCATTGATGCGGATATAGGTCGCTTCCAGACCCTCTGCGCCGGTAATATTCATCGTACCGCCGTTAATTTCAAGCAGCGCACAAGCCTGCATGCCGTCGCTGCCGCCCTGAATCTCGAAGGTACCGCCGTAGACAGTGATCGTACCCTCGGCATTGTCATTTTCGCAGTGGAAACCGTCTTTTTCCGACTTGACCGTAAAGGTTCCGTCATTCACGGAAATGGAATCATTCGCTTCAAACGCATCCAGCGCACAGCAGACATTATATGTACCGCCGGTGATTTTCAAATCATCCTTGCAGGTAATGCCGTTGCCGTAATCAGATGTCACATTCAGCGTACCTGTTCCGTTCAGCACAAGATCGTCCTTCGAGAAAATCACTGCGTCGGTATTGGTATCGCCGTCCGCTCTGAACTGACCGCTGACTGTCAGCGTATTTTCCGAATCCGTCGTTGTGATGAACACCTTATCTGCGGATACCGCATAAATCGCCGGTAAATCACTGTTTGTGATGCTGACGCCGTCCAGTACGAGCTGCATCTTGGCACTGTCATCTGCCTCAATTCTGATCGTGCATTCCGTTGCAGTTCCGCGGATGACATAGACGCCTTCATTTGTAATAGAGATCGTCTGCCCGTCGGAAACGGTAATGATTTCTGCACCGTCGGTATCGGCAGTCTGCGCCAGATCCCGTTCGGTGAACACATCGTCTGTATTGACCGGATTGGAAAGCTGTGTGACAGAAGCCGCTTCCACAATGACGGCATGCTCTGTTTCCGGTTCAGCGGACTGCTCCGTACTTTCTTCCGCAGAGGATACGCTTTGTGCCGTATTCACAGAGGCAGAATTGCTGATTGCTGCATTGCCGCATCCGGTCAGAGCCGCTGCGAGTACCGCAGTCAGAATCGCTGTATAAATATATGTCTTTTTCATCATGATCGCTCCTTTTCATTTTCATACGGAAGGTTTTCCCTTCTGTGCTTTCATTCTACCGCATGAATTTGAAAAGAGCATGATTCCATTGTGGAATCTCCCCCTGTGAATGTGGAATGTGTGAGGAATCTCTGTCACGGAACGGCAAAACATGTCATCGAATACTTTACAATACACTGTTTTTCGTGTATAATAATCGTAAAGAACCGATGCGGAGGTGCGCTATGGCAAAGATTCTGATTGCAGACGATGAACCGAATATTGTAACACTGATCACCCGCTATGCCGAACGCGAGGGATATGCAGTGACAGGCGTATCTGACGGCAGACAGGCAATCGAAGCCTGCCGTCATGACAGCTTCGATGTTATCATTCTGGATGTCATGATGCCCGATACGGACGGCTTTACCGCATGTAAAAAGATCCGTGAGTTTTCGGAAACGCCGGTTATCATGCTTTCTGCCCGCGGAACGGAATTCGACAAGCTGCACGGCTTTGAGGTCGGTGTCGATGATTATGTCACAAAGCCGTTTTCACCGATGGAGCTGATGGCACGGATCAGGGTCGCAATCAAACGCGGAACACCGAAGAATGATGCACCGAAAACAGAAATCCTCACAGCCGGCGGCATTGTCATTGATACACCCGGCATGACCGTCACGGTGGACGGCGAAAAACTCGAGCTGACCGCAAAGGAATATGCGATTCTGAAATACCTTTTGGAAAATCAGGGCATCGTGCTGTCCCGTGAGCAGATTCTGAATGCCGTCTGGGGATATGACGATTCATTTGTAGACCGGACCGTGGACTGGCAGATCAAGCTGCTGCGCGGCAAACTCGGTGCATACCGTGACTGCATCCGAACAATCCGAGGGGTGGGATATAAATTTGAAACGTAATGCGCTCACATTTCAAAAGAAGCTCCTCAGCTATTTCATTTTTTTCACGGCGGTGATTTTCACCGTGCTCTGGCTGCTGCAAACCGTATTTTTGCAGCAGTTCTATGACGGCATGATCATCCAAAACACGGTTTCCGCTGCGGACAGTATTGTATCACAATTCGGCAGCGACCGGATCGCCGATTATATTGATGAAATATCCAGAGAAAACTCCATTGTTGTCTATGTGACAGATACAGAGGGCAATCTTCTTTACAGCTCCGATGAATTCCGGAAGCTGCAAGGAAAGCATAACGAACGGGAAGACCGCGGCGAAAAGGCATTCAAAGGCGACCGCCTGCAATACAGGGAACTGCCTGAAAACTTCGGCACATTTCTGCAAATGCTCCGTACATCAAAAGACGGCACTGCCGAGCTGCGCACGGATGATCTGTATGCTTACGGCAAATATATTACATTCTGCGGCGAGGATGCCGTGCTGTATCTCGGTGCAGTGCTGGGAGCCGTCGGTTCAGCGGCGCGCATCATCCGGACGCAACTGCTCTGGGTGACGCTGCTGTCTGTGGCTGTCGGGTTTGTGCTGGCATGGTTCCTCTCCCGCAGCTTTGCAAAGCCGATTGCACAGCTCAATGAAAAAGCACATAAGCTCGGCGATCATCAGCAGGATTTACCGTTCACAGAAGGCTTCTGCTCAGAACTGGATGATCTGAACGGCACACTGGACAGAACCGCCGAAAAACTGAAACAGAACAGAGACTTTCAGAATGAGTTTCTTGCAAATGTATCCCATGACCTGCGCACACCGCTGACCATGATCAAAGGCTATGCGGAGATGATACGCGATATTTCCCGCGAGGATGAAAAGCAGTGTGCGGCAGATGTTGCGGTGATTGTTGAGGAATCCGACCGGCTGACTGCACTTGTCAATGAGATCCTGGAATACTCCGAATTACAGATGACCGATAAAGAGCCGGTCGCGGAACAGGTCGATCTCAGCGAGATCGTCACCTCTGTCACAGACAGCTTCGAGAATCTGTATACAAAGGACGGATTCCGTTTTGTGCGCAGCATTGCAGAAGGCTTGCAAATCAGCGGCAATGCGTCCAGACTGCAAAGAGCCGTCTATAATCTGCTCGACAATGCAGTCCGTCATGCCGGAGAAGACAAATGGATCGGCGTCACGCTCAAATCCGACGGACAGACTGCGGCGGTAGAGATTTCCGATCACGGCAGCGGCATTGCGCCGGACGATCAGGAACGCATCTGGGAGAAATACTATACAAACCGCCAGCGGCGCGGCAAGGGCGTTTCCGGTCTGGGGCTTGCAATCGTGAAACAGACTGTCACAATGCAGGGCGGCAGATGCGAAGTCACGTCGGAACCGGACAAAGGCAGTACATTCCGGATTCTGCTGCCGATCAGCACATAATATCTTTCATGCCTCCGGCGCAATCCGGAGGCATTTTTTGTTTCATCATATTTATATCACAGAATCCACTTGTTTTCCCGAAAGATTCCTCATTTCTCTAACTTTAATTCCAAAATTCATTCATTCTCCTTTCAAATTCAACCGTTATAATCATACTTGTAAGAACGAAACACCGCCGAAAACGGCACAATCTGAAAGGATGGTTTATAATGAATCAAAAGAATCACAACGGTCACTCTATTATGAAGGTTACTGCGGCACTGGCTGCTCTGCTGCTTGTATCGGGCACATCTATCGGGATGTATAAGCTGATTGACGAACTCGGAACGGATATTCCGGCATACAGCGTATCGGAAAACGCCGCAGAATCAGACAACACCGATCAAACAGAGAAAGCGGATCATACCGCCGTTCAGGCAGAGAATATGAGCTGGGTAGAGCTTGCCTCCCCTGCCGATGCACTGACGGTTCCGGAAATCGTGGAAAAGGCAATGCCTTCCGCAGTCGGCATCCGTTCAACCTTTACATATACAACCCAGAGCACCGGTTATTCCGGATTCGGATTCGGCGGAATGCGCGGCAATGCACAGCCCGCAGCACAGGAGACAACGGCTTCCGGCAGCGGCATCATCATGAGCAGCGACGGATATATCATCACGAATGCCCATGTAATCTACGATACCGAAAGTGAATACAAAATGGGAAAGGCTTCTTCTGTCAGCGTGGTCATGGGCGAGAATCACGATATTGAATATGAGGCGGAAATTGTCGGCTATGACATTCAGACGGATCTTGCCGTGCTGAAAATTGATGCGGAAGGGCTCACGCCTGCCGAATTCGGCAACAGCGATGATCTGCGGGTCGGCGAACTGGTCGTCGCAATCGGCAATCCGCTCGGATTTGAACTCTACGGCACCACAACCTGCGGCATTGTATCTGCAAAGAACCGCGAAGTGCAGCTTGAAGACAGAACTATGACACTGATTCAGACCGATGCTGCGATCAATGCAGGAAACTCCGGCGGTATGCTGCTCAATTCCTACGGACAGGTCATCGGCATCAACTCCATGAAAATGGGTTCCTCCTACGGTGAGGCAAGCGTCGAAGGTCTTGGTTTTGCCATTCCGATCTCCGATGCAGCCGAGATTATCAAGTCGCTCATCACTGACGGCTATGTGACCGGCAGACCGCTGCTCGGCATCAACGGTACAACGATTACCGAAGATATGGCGGCACTTTATCATCTCCCGCAGGGCGTGTATGTTTACAGCGCATCAACTGACAGTTTGCAGCAGGGTGATGTGATTACTGCGATTGACGGCACGACAGTCACCACAATGGAGGAGCTGAATACACAGAAAAATCTGCATCAGGCAGGCGAAACTGTGACGCTGGGCATCATCCGCGAGGGTGAAGAGCTGGATGTACAGATCACTTTGCAGGAAAGCAGACCGGAGGAATAATCCTGATTTTTACAGCTTCCGGTATTATTCTTTCTGCCGCTTTGCAGAAGCCATAACCGAATGAACACTGAAATCCAAAACGTGGGGAACCGAAAGGTTCTCCGCGTTTTTGCATTATGAACGCGCAAATAATGACTTGACAAGTGCATTTTTCGTTTGTTATAATAAAGCCAATATACTCCAAAGAATCTGAGGTGGCATCATGCAAAACATCAGTCTTTTGGCGCCTGATTCGACAGGCGGCTGCTTTGCGCTCAGCGATCTCACCGCCAATGATCTCGGGATTGCGTTTCTTGCAGATCATATCTGCGAAATCTCGACCGAATGGAATATCATCCGGAAAAACCTGCGGAATATGCCGGTCAGTCCGGAAATCATCCGTTACCGTCAGGATGTTTACAGAGAACTGCGCGCCGATCCGGCACTCTGCACAGAGCTCTACAAAATCTGCGATTCCCTGCGTTTTTCCTTCAATGACCGCCCGATTCAGATCGGGAGCAATTCCACAATCTGGGAGCTGATTCAGCGCTTTCGCTCACTGGAGCATTATCTCCGCTCCGTGCTGAAGCTGCGCGATCTCTTCGCAGACCGGACATTCACTTCCGAGGGCATGCAGCGCTTTTCAGGATTTGTCAGCGAACTCAGCAAGGACAGCGGCTTTGATGCGCTGCTGGAGGATATCTCCGCACTCGATGACAATGTCTACAGCATCCGCAGCATCACAATCGGCGTCAATCTGAATCCGGATTTTTATCCGCATGAGGTCGGCATCGTCTCGCTGAACAAGTATTATTTCAACGAACAAACCGCGCTTCAGCGGTTCATGGCATTTCACCGGAAAGATCAGGTCTCGGACAAGGACCTCTATCCGTTTTCCATGGAAATGCACGATGACCCGTGGGGCTGGTTTGAGAAGCACTGCTACGGCATCCAGACACCGCAGCGCGCGTCCGACAGCGTGCTCATGAACAGCCTGACCGCGATTGTCGAACGCATGCTCCCCTCTCTGACCGCAAAACTAAAGAAGGTGCTTGATAAATACGTACATGTCAGCGGCAGGGCGCTTGCCGATCTTGCAGATGAACTGCTGTTTTATCTGCGGTTTATCGGTCTGGAACAGAAGCTCACTGCGCACGGATTCCCCTGCTGTGATGCGGCGGAATCCGCAGATGATACCGCTCTGGACGGCTTTTACAACATCAAGCTGGCGATTCTTTCCATGCAGGGTGAGCTCGCCGAGCAGGTTGTCAGCAACGATATCGCCTTCACAAAAGCGCAGACCGTGCAGATTCTGACCGGCCCGAACCGCGGCGGCAAAACGATCCTGACGCAGGGCATCGGGCTTGCATTTCTGCTGTATCAGTCCGGCGTATTCGTTCCGGCAGCCGCTGCGAAAATCCGCCTCTGTGACGGCATCTATACGCATTTTCCGGTGGAGGAGGAGCGCACCGTGTCGCTTGGACGGCTCGGTGAAGAAGCCGAACGCTGCCGCGAAATCTGCAAAACAGCAACTTCGAACAGCCTACTGCTCTTCAACGAATCCTTCGCCACGACCAGCCATACCGAATCGCTCTATATTGCAGAAGATGTGCTGAAATATCTCTGCTGTCTCGGTGCACGCACGGTCTTCAATACACATATGCATGAGCTCGCGGAGCACTGTGATATGCTCTGTGAATCGGATGCGGCGGTCTGCAAGGCTGTCAGCGTGGTCATGGAAAATGATGTGGCGCAGAAATATAAAATCAGCCGCCGGAAGCCCGACGGCAAAAGCTATGCCCATGTCATTGCACAGCAGTACGGCATCACATTCGAGCAGCTCAGCGAAAATCTTTGAAATGAGGTGTACCGATGTCCTTGCAGACATTTCTGTACCGCCGGATGTGCACAAAAGCCGACGCCAAACGCGATGCCCGACTGACGGTTCCGGATGATCTCGAAATCACGCAGAATCTCCCGTACAGCGGAGTCCCGAAATGGCAGATTCTCGATCTTTACCGCCCGAAGCAGCGTGCCGGCAGACTGCCCGTCATCGTCAGTTTTCACGGCGGCGGCTGGGTCTACGGCACCAAGGAAACCTACCGCTTCTACTGCATGTCTCTCGCACAGCAGGGCTTTGCGGTCGTCAATCCGACCTACCGTCTTGCGCCGGAGCACCGTTTTCCGGCTGCCTTTGCGGATATCGCGGCTGTCTATGCATTTGTCATGCAGCATGCAGACGAATATGAATTTGATACAGAGCATATTTTCGGCATCGGGGATTCCTCCGGCGCGAACGGTACGGCAGCATTTGCGCTGCTGCTGACAAATCCGGATTACGCCCCAAAATTCCCCGTGAAACCGCCGGAGGGTCTGCGGCTCTGCGGCATCGGCTTAAACTGCGGGGTATATTCCATGGAAGGCAAAAAGAACTCGATGCGCGATCTGCTGCCGAAGGAGAATCCCGATGCAGCGCTTGATCTGCTTGATATCCCGAAGCATATCACGGCAGCATTTCCGCCCTGTTATCTGATGACGGCGCGCGGCGATTTCAATGCATCGCAGCCGCAGACACTGATTCCGGCGCTGAAACGCTGCGGCGTCCCGTATCAGTGCAAAATCTGGGGTGATGCGCAGAATCCGCTCGGGCATGTCTTCCACTGCAATATGCGGGATGCACATGCCGCTGCCGCGAACAGCGAGGAGCTTGCCTTCTTCCGTGCGCTGCTCTGACGGCAAACCGACACAGAATACAAAACGGCAGATACATCCCGCAGCTCTGCCGTTTTTATATCTGCCCGTCCGTATCGTCAGCCGGCATCAGCTTGCAGACAGACTGCACCGGAATCCGCGTACCGTCTGTGAAAATCAGCATATGCTCTGCCGCATCATAATGCCGGAACACGCCTGTATAGTTCACATATCTGCCGCCTGCCTTGCGTGCATCCTGCTGAAAAAATATCAGCGCAGCGGTCGGATGCATCGGTTCTGCATCCAGCAGCCGCTGAAATGCCGCATCCAGTGCCGCAAGATCATCCTCCGCCATCTCCGCGCGCACATCCGTCAGACGCGCCGTTTCACCGATCTTCTCATCATAGCCTGTCAGCGCGGCAAATGCCGCAAACTGCACGGCACGGTCAGCAAGCGGCATCTGCCTGCGCGTTTTGGAAACATGATGCGGCAGATTGATAATATCCGAAAAATCGTCCATTGCCGCACCTCACGCCTTGTGTCCGCCGACCTGCCCGTTCCGTTCGCGGGCTGTCGCACCCTCCTGAAAATTCATCCCCTTGAGCACGGCGTTTTTCCCGTATCTGCTTTTTAATACGAGCATCGCCTCCTGTAGCTTCCGCTCCTTCGCAAGCGTGATTTTTTCCTGCGCACGCTTGCGTTCCAGTGCCTCGACGTCGTCAAACAGCCCGTACTGCACCGGCACATCCTCCGCCGGAATCTTCTCCTCCGCAGTCACATGATTTGCCGTGACATTCAGCCGCCGGACATACAGATCGCTGTCGATGATGCGGTCATAGAGCTGCATCACTGCCGCAAGAATGATCTTCGCCGATGCCGTATGCCTGCCGAGACTGACCGACCCGTGCGCCGGCTTCGGCACGGTTTTGCCGTAATGATTCCGCGTCAGCGTGCCGGTATAGTGATCCGGAATGCCGGTGTGATCGTAGCCGATGTGCAGCACAATCTGATCGGCAGCAACGCCCTTGCGCACCATATCCAGCACGAGCAGATCGGTCATTTCGCGCACAATCAGCCGTGCCTTTTCCGCTGTATAGGGCGTCGAGAGCACCTGCCCCTGCGACAGACTGTGATTGACCGGACGGTACGCCTTGATTGCCGCAATCGTGCAGGGCTCCCAGCCCCATGCATGGTCAATCAGCAGCTCCGCTTTGACGCCGAATGCTTTGTACAGCGCATTTTCATTGTATTCCGAGCAGCGTGCCAGCTGCCCCATATTATAGATGTGCATGGCTTCGAGCCGCCTTGCAATGCCGCCGCCGATCTGCCAGAAATCGGTGATCGGCGTATGCGCCCAGAGCTGCTTCCGGTAGGACATTTCATCGAGCGACGCAATGCGCACGCCGTCCTTGTCGGGCGGCATTTTCTTTGCTGTAATATCCATTGCGATCTTGGCGAGATACAGATTCGTGCCGATGCCTGCGGTCGCGGTAATACCGGAGACTTGCAGCACATCGCGTATCATCTGCATCACCAGATCATGCGCCGAGCAGTGATAGGTCTCCAGATAGTTCGTCACATCAATGAACACCTCGTCGATTGAATAGACATGGATATCCTCCGGCGCGATGTATTTCAGATAGGTCTTATAGATCATCGCGCTGACCTGCATATAGCGTCGCATCTGCGGCGGTGCGACGACATAGCCGATCTCCAGCGACGGATTCTGCGCAAGTTCATCCGCATAGTAGGAGCTGCCGGTAAACTGCCGGTGCGGCGCATGCTGACGGCGGCGTTCATTCGCCTGTGCCACCTTCTGCACAACCTCAAAGAGCCGCGGTCGTCCCGGCACACCGATTGCCTTCAGAGACGGCGATACCGCAAGGCAGATCGTTTTCTCGGTACGGCTCAGATCAGCGACAACCAGATTCGTATTGAGCGGATCAAGCCCCCGTTCGACGCACTCCGCCGATGCGTAAAACGATTTCAGGTCGATTGCGGCATACACCGGCATCATGCGCACCTCCTGTCTCTGCGCTTCGGCAAATCAGTTTTCCTGCATCAACATCTCACGCGTGAAAATCTTATTCAGACTGCCGGGTGCAATGACGATTCCGGCAATATCGCTTTCCTCAATGCAGCGCTGCCGCACATCCGCAAAGCTAACGATACCGATGTGAATATGATCGCCGAACATGCCGGTCATCGCCCGATATTCCAGAAACAGCGGAATAAAATCCCTGCCGTCCGGCGCAGTGATCTTCCGCAGATGCATCATGCCGCCGGATGCTTCCGTCGCAGGCGCAAATGCAGCAGGCATCTCATCCAGACAGATCAGCGCAGAACCGGCAGCCTGCATCTGCGCGGCATGCACCGTATAATGCAGCGCTTCATCCGGTTTCTCCGGCGGCAGCGGCAGACCGTCCGCACCGCAGGGATCGCCGTCACAATAGACGGGGCACATAAACAGATCATTCAGCAGATTGATTTCCATAATATTTCCTCCGTTATCTGATATTCTCCGGCGGAACGCCGTATCGTGCATAAAAATCGTCAATATCCTGCTCCGAGCGCACAAGCTCTGCATAGCGAAGCTTATGCGTTTTCCGGTCATAAAACCCGATCATCCGCTCGCCGGTGCAGATACTCGCCTCGGTTTTGATATCCGCCGCCGTAAATGGCGCAGGAATCGGCAGAATCTCTTTTTTCCGGTGAAAGAGCTTCATCAGATCACCTTCTCTGTCATCATATGGACCGGCGCTCTCTTCGCAATTTCGTTCGGATCGCCGTCCGGACGAATCCAGTCCGCAATGCTCTCCTTACTGAGAATCAGCGGCATCCGGTCATGCAGTGCGCTGACATGCTCATCTGCCGGTCTAGTGATGACCGCAAACACCGGCACCTGTATGCCGCCGTGCGTTTCATACCGGTACAGCCCTGCAAGCCATGTCACATCGGCGCCCTCCGGCTGCACTGCATATTTTGCGCCGGTCATACGTTTTTTGCCGTCCGGCGAAGAAAAATGCTCCCATTCATAATACCATGATGCCGGTATGACGCAGCGCCGCCGGTACCATGAATCCTTCCAGAGCGGCTTATAATCCGCGGATTCCAGACGGCAGTTAACAACCGGCGCGCCGGTCTCCGGTACGGTAAATCCCCAGAGCATCGGAAACACCCCGATACCGCCGTTTTTATCGGGCGCCAGCACTGCGGCAACATCGGTCGGATGCAGTTCCCCGCTCATTGTCAGCGGCTTGCCGAGTGATACGATGATCCGATCGGCAAGCGACAGTCGCTTCGCACGGTCAATATACGGGCAAAATACTGCCGGTTCCACATAAAACCGCGTACACATTCGATCACCCCCGATGCGCTGTCAGAAGCACTGTCCTTCCGCGCCGGATTCCACTGCACCGATCTCGGTATACTGTGCGCCGTGCTTTCCGAAATCCGAGCGCATCAGCGAAATCCGCTGTACGGTCATGCTTTCCTTTTTGATCATAATATCCGAAAATGCCTGACTGCTCGCTGCATTCCGCAGCAGCGTAATATGCGGATAAAACTTTGTCCTGTCAAACGGAATACCGCGTTCAGCGAGCACATGACGCAGCTGCTTCACATATTTTTCGAGCGATGGACACGGTTCCGCACCCGCCCAGAGCAGATCGCCGAAATTGCCGATATACCCGTTCAGCGTCAGGACACACGGCGCAGGCGGGACGGATTCCATGGCTTCCAGAACCGCCTCCGGATCGTGATATTCCCCGAGAAAGCGCAGCGTCAGATGCAGATTCGGTTCGGGGATATAATGCCCTCTGAAATTGTGCTGCCGCAGCGCATTCTGTGCGTCAGTCAGTGCTTTTTTCATGTTCTGCGCAAAGAGCACCGCAATAAACAGCCGCATGCGCTCACACCTCCCCTGCATGAATCTGCTGATACAGACGGATATCCTCCGGCTTTGCAAAATCATCCGGTTCCAGAATCCCGAGCACACGCCCGATCAGGGTCACGCGCTCATCCTCCGCAAATTTCATCGTTTTATACTGCCGGTTCAGGGAACGCAGACCGTCCTCCGCGTAGACCTTGATATAGGTACTGCTGCCGATAAGAAACGCACCGATCTCACCGTAATGCAGTGCCGGACATTCCGGTGCGCGCTGTACCAGCACCAGATCGCCGTCATGATAAACCGGCTCCATGCTGTTGCCGCTGACGGGAAACACCAGATCCGCCTGCCGGATCAGCGGAGAGGAATAGAGATAGACCGTCTCCCCTTCCGCCTCGAAATCCGTATTCGCATCCAAACCGGCGGCAAGCTGACGGCTGCATGCAGTCAGCACAGTCAGCGCAGGACACCGCGCCGCAGCTTCCGCCGATTTGAGCGAATCAATCAGCTGCTCAACCGCCGCCCTGTGTCCGTCGGAAAGTTCACGGTAACCGGCAACCAGCAGCTGCTCCCGGTCTGAATACCGGTCTACGGGCTTGTCGATGCCGTAGAGCTCATACAGCGTAATATTGAGGATTTCGCAGAGCGGCGGCAGCAGACTGAGATCAGGGCGCGTTCTGCCGTTTTCCCAGTTGCTGACCGCATTCGGCGTAATACCGAGCTGCGCGGCAATCTCCTTCTGCTCCATGCCCCTGCTTTCGCGGTAATATCTGATGCGCGCACCGACCGTATGCAGATGTTTGAGTGCTGCTGTATGGCGCTTTTTCTCCTGCTGTTTCATATCCGCCCCTCCCGTCCGGTTTGATTTCGCACAAATGTTCCTCTCGATTGTTTCCATTATACCACACGAATCGTGTTTTGTCAAGTGCAAATTCAGCCAACTCAGAAAACAGATACTGTGCTAACGCAAAAAAACAGGGAGAACAACTACGGTTCTCCCTGTCTGAAATAGATATGTGCCGTCTGTTACGAAGCAGGATGTGCGATCAGCTCTTCCCAGGAAATATCGTTTCCGGAAAGCGTATTGTTGACATAGTACAGCAGAATCAGCTGCGCATCGTCAACGCCGATCTGACCGTCGCGGTTGACATCGGCAGCACGAAGCTGCTCCGGCGTCAGCCCGCTGTCTATCTCTGCCATGATATTCACATACGCGAGCAGAGCAAGCTGTGCATCCTCCACGCCGACACCGTTTTTGCCGTCCACATCGCCCACCGGATATTCAATGGAAACGGGCGGAACGGTGGTTTCCGTCGTCGTTGACTCTGTGGTTGTACTCGTTGTGACCGAGCTCTCCGCAGAAGACGCTGTGCCGGTCGTGACAGTGGTTGTACCTGTCACAGGCGTGGTCGCAGTCGTTGTCACAGACGAATCCGTCGTACCGGTTATCGTTGTATCAGAGATTGTCGAAGTGGTGCTAGTAGTAGACGTTGTCGAGGTCGTCGATGTGGTGCTAGTAGTAGACGTTGTCGAGGTCGTCAATGTGGTGCTAGTAGTAGACGTTGTCGAAGTGGTCGAGGTGGTGCTTGTGGTTGACGTTGTCGAAGTCGTGCTTGTAGTGGACGTCGTCGAGGTTGTCGAGGTGGTGCTAGTAGTAGACGTTGTCGAGGTCGTCGATGTGGTGCTTGTGGTGGACGTTGTCGAGGTCGTCGAAGTCGTGCTTGTGGTGGACGTTGTCGAGGTCATCGATGTGGTGCTAGTAGTAGACGTCGTCGAGGTCGTCGAAGTCGTGCTTGTGGTTGACGTTGTCGAGGTCGTCGATGTGGTGCTTGTGGTTGTCTTGGTTGTGGACGTTGTTGTATCCGTTGTCACCGTTGTGGTCGCAGAAACAACCGGCGTGAGCTTCCAGCGCTGGAGCACGCTGCCGTTATAGCGCTGAAGCTGCAAATTGCAGCCGACCGCATCGGCAGCCGGTGCAATGACAAGCTCCGGACGTACTGCATTCTGGAGAATATACTGACCCTTCGTCACCTCAGTGAACCAGAAATACTGTGTACCGTCGGTATATTCATCCCAGCCGGACATCACGATACCTTCCTTGATGTCATTTGCGGTCTTGCAAGTGCAGTTGACATAACGGGTCGGCATATCGCCGAGTGCAAGGGAATATTTGCCGTCGCCGACATGTTTCAGCGTGAACTGCTGTGTCAGCTTGCCTTCGTTCAGTTCCAGACCGATCGGATGCCCCGCACTGATCTTCGCCTCCGTCTGATGCGTCATGCAGTAGCCGTTTTTCACATTGACAAGATAATAAGCGCCCGGCTTTACATTCTGCTTCATTGCCGGAACCGGTACCGGAACCGTGCTCGTGACCGTGGTAGATGTTGTTGTCGGCTTCGTGCCGGTGGTGGAAGTGGTGGTCTTCGTCGTGGATGTGGTTGTCTTGGTGGTGCTTGTGGTTGTCTTGGTAGTGCTTGCGGTCGTCTTGATGGTTGTGGCAGTTGTCTTGGTGGTGCCGGTAGTCTTTTTGGTCGTAGCAGTTGTAGTTTCCGTTGTGACCGGATTTCTCAGCTCCTTGAAGGTCCACTTCTGGAGCTTGCTGCCGTTGTATTCCTGAAGCGACAGACCCGCTTTCACATCATCACTCATCGGCGCAATGACGAGATTCTCATTGAGCATGCTCTGAATAATAAACTCCTCATCGCCGACTTCCGTAATCCAGAAATACTGCGTGCCGTCATCATATGCTTTCCACGAGGAAATCTGTACGCCTGCCTTGACATCGTTTGCCGTCTTGCAGGTGCAGTTGACAAACAGATTCTGATCCTCATAGAGCGCGAGCTTATAGTATCCGTCCTTGACATAAATCAGATCATAGCACTGATTCGTCTCGCCCATGTAAAGTTCCAGTCCGATCGGATGCGATGCGCTCAGCGTATTCCATGTCTGATGCGTCATGGCATAATTGTTCGCTGCATTGATGATCGCGCACTGATTGTACTGCATTGTATCTGCCGTTGCATGCTCCGGCAGCTGCGGCTTGACCGGATTCGCAGTTGTCGTTGTGGAAACGGTCGGCTTCTTCGTCGTAGAAGTCTGGGTCGTGGTCGTCTTTTTGGTGGTTGTTGTATTCTTCGTGGTGGTAGTGGCAGACACAGTCGTTTTCTTCGTGGTAGTTGATGTGACGACAGGATTTGTCTCAGTGGAGACTGTCGTTGTCACAATCGGTGCCGGCTCACTCAGCTTCCACTTCTGCAATGCGCTGCCGTTATAAAACTGCAATTCCAGACCGGAGCTTACATAAGCACTTTGCGGCGCGATAACAAGATTCTCATTGAGTGCACTCTGAATGATAAATTCCTCATCGCTGACTTCCGTGATCCAGAAATACTGTGTGCCGTCGGTATATGCATCCCATGAGGAAATCTTTACGCTTTCACAGACCTTATCCGCCGTACTGCACTTGCAGTTGACATACAGATTCTGATCCTCATACAGTGCAAGCTGATATTTGCCGTCGCTGATATATTTCAGCTCAAAGCGCTGATCCGCAGGACGATCCTTCAGCTCCAGACCGATCGGATGATACTTTCCGAGCTTATACTCCTTCTGATGCGTCATCGCAAAGCCGGTCTGCACATTCGTGAAGCTGCATGCACCATACTGTATCGTATCCTTTGTCGAATGCTTCGGCACCGAATTGAGCGAAACCGGATCAAGGCGCCATTTTTGCAGCTGTGTACCGTTGTAGCGCTGAATTGTCAGCTGGGACTTTTCGCCGGAACCGGAAGGTGCTGCAACCAGCGACTTATCGTGACCGTTCTGGAGAATATACTCGCCGTTGCCGACAGATGTCACCCAGAAATACTGTGTGTCATCCTTAAACGCGCTTCTGCCGGTCAGCTTTGTACCGACCGTAATATCATTCGGCGTCGGGCATTCGCAGTTGACGAAACCGCCGTCGGAATGATTGATTGCGAGCGTATACTTGCCGCTGCCGACATGGGTCAGCGTGAAAATCTGCTCCGGACTGTTATCCGGTGCAAATGCGGCAATCGGGTTCGGATCGGAAGTACCCCATGAATAATTCATGCAGTATCCCGTCGATGCATTGACGAATCTGTATTTGCCCTCTGCGAGATTCTTTTCTCTGGAAGGCTCCGGCACGGTCACCTTGACCGCCTTCTGAATCTTCCAGCGCTGCCCTGCGGCTTTCGTATAGCCGCTGACCGTGAGCGTGCTCTTGTTGCCGTAAGAGGTAATCACGAGCGACGGATTCTTGCCGTTCTCGATGATGTATTCGCCCTTGTGATCGGGGTCCTCCACGAGCCAGAAATACTGTGTATCATCGTTCCATGCATCTCTGCCGGTCAGCTGCACACCGTCATAGATCGAAGCGGGATTGGCACATTCGCAGTTGACAAAGCCACCGTCGGAATGATTGATGCCGAGGGTATATTTTCCCTTGCCGACATGGGTCAGCGTGAATTCCTGCTCCGGACTGCCGTCCGCCGGAAGCGTGATGATCGGGCTGGCACCGTTGATATCACTGAGGAATGCATAGTTCATATATGCGCCGTCCGCGACATTGACAAGATTGTAGATACCCTCACCGAAATTCGCCGTATCGCCGTGCTTCGGCGGCTCAACGGCAGGAGCCGACTTGAAGTTCGGGCGGATCACACCGGTGAAATCATTGATCGTTCTGGGAACCGCCTGGCAAGCCTGCTGCCCGTAGTTCGTTTCTGCTGTTGTGACGGAACTGCCGTTGACATCGGTAATGATGCCGACATGACCTGCTTTGCCGGTACCGTGCGTATATGCTGCCTGCACGAAAATATCGCCTTTGCGCGGTGTACCGCCTGCAATATAGGTAAAGCCGTCCGGCAGTGAAATATACTGATAATCCGTTGCATCGCCTCTGATGAAATAATAATCCTGATGCCGCAGGTATCCGATATATGCCATAATCAGGTCAACGCACTGACAGCCGTAGCTGCTGTCCACATCGCGCCACCAGCTTGTCCGTGCGCAATCTCTTGCCCACTGTGCACCCTGCTCCGCGGTGAACTCCGAAGGTGCGGCATATGCAGTCAGAGATTGCAGCATACCGGTTCCCGCGCCAGTCAGCGGACACAGCGATGCCGTCAGCAGCACTGCCGCAGCCGCTGCGGAAGCAAGACGTTTCCGAATACTTTTCCGAATCATTTTTTCCTCCTGTGAATCTTGAAACTATGCGATTGCAAGACCGTTATGCTCCGCCGGACTGCGTTGTATATTTTATTGCAGCGGATACATCCCCGAAAGATGACCGGAACAACTCATATCTCAGTCCGAACGCCTGACGCCGCAGGATGCAGGACTGATCCCTCTGAAATGAAACTGATGCCTCTCGGCACTCCTTTCCGCCCCTTCTGCAAGCATTCCACTGCGAACCGTTCCCTTTTCGGGCGCGGTATGCACATCTGGATTCCTTTTTCTGTTTTCTGACGGAATCCGCCGCAGCGAATGTCTGCATCCGGCAGCAATTTCTGTTCAATTCTGGTCTTATCACACAATTTGTAATTATATCATATTTTGCGGCTTCGTTCAAGCATTTCAGCAGCAGTTTGGTGCTATGTGACAATATTATTCAAGCAAATACGAAAAAATCAGCGCTGCTCAGAGTCCTTTGACCCTGTACAGCGCCGATCTGTAGATATGAACTATGCGAAAGAGCCGCAGCTGAGCACTTGCAGCAGACCGCCGCTCTCCCAGCTCAGCAAATCCTCTCTGCGGTAGATACTGTTCTCGACCGGACAGCCGCAGTTTGCGATCACATGCAGCGGCTCGGTCTGCGTTTCGGATGCCGCTTTCAGGAACACCGCCTCAAACATCAGCGAACCCCACGGGATATGATAGCTGCTGCTGACAATCGCCGCAGAACGCACCTGCGGATAGCTGTACCGGAGAATCTGAAAGCTGTTGACGGCATTTGCTGCGGTCGAGAAAGACTGATTCTCGATAATCAGCCGCTTTGCATCCAGCCCGTTGTCCAGCAGCCATTTGCCCATAAGGTCGCCCTCTGTCACGGCAGGATTATTCTGCGCCGTACCGCCGCCGGTACAGATCACATAGGCTTCCGGATACTGTTCCGCACATTTTTTTGCAGTTTTCAGGCGCTCGATCAGCTCATCCTGCATCGAACCGTCGGGATTGAGTTCAAAGCCCAGCACGATAATCGCAAGACTGTCATCCGCAGGCAGATCATCCGGCAGCGCATCTTCGCGGACAACCAGAGTATTGTCCACATAATCCCAGTATTCCATGATCTCCTGCCAGAGCGCGCCCTGACGTCTGTCCGTATGATGCAGCTCTTTCAGCAGCGTACTGATCTGCGCATCCGCCTGCGGATCGCCGCTGCCGTGCACATTGATCATATCGCGGATGATCTCCTCCGCCGGACGCTTTTCGCCGCATCCGGTGAACATGCATACAGCAAGCAGAAGCGAAACAAGCAGCAGTATTCTCCTTCTCATATGCTGATCCTTTCCGTAAAAAAGCGCACGCCCGAATCCGCAGGCGTGCGCCGAACATGACTCATTCTCCGATGCCGAACTGACGCATGATTGCCTTTGCAGCGCTCTTTCCCGCGCCCATTGCCGAGATCACAGTCGCAGCACCTGTCACGGCATCGCCGCCTGCATAGACATGCTCGCGTGAGGTCAGACCGTCCTCCGTCACGACAATGCCGCCTCTTGCATTGACCGTCAGACCCTCGGTCGTATTCTTCATCAGCGGATTCGGCGAGGTACCGATTGCAATAATCACCGTATCAACAGGCATTTCAAACTCGGACCCCGCAACCGGAGAGGGACGGCGTCTGCCGCGTTCATCCGGCTCACCGAGCGCCATTTTCACGCAGCGGATCGACTGCACGAAGCCGTTTCGCTCATCACGCGGAACATCCGGATTATGGAAGCCGAGAATCTCAACCGGATTGGTCAGCAGCAGAAATTCCACGCCTTCCTCCATTGCGTGCTCGACCTCCTCCTTCCGCGCAGGAAGCTCCTCCATAGAGCGGCGGTAGATGATCGAGACCTTTTCCGCGCCGAGGCGCAGCGCAGTTCTTGCGGCATCCATTGCGACATTGCCGCCGCCGACAACCGCGACCTTGCCGTGCTTCATGATCGGCGTGACCGGATTATCGAGATATGCCTTCATCAGATTGCTTCGCGTCAGATATTCGTTCGCGGAATAGACACCCTTATAATTCTCGCCGGGAATGCCCATGAAATTCGGCAGACCGGCACCTGTTCCGATGAACACCGCCTCAAAGCCGTCCTCAAACAGCTCATCGACGGTCAGGGTTCTGCCGATGATCATATTCGTTTCAATTTTCACGCCGAGCGCCTTGAGTCCTTCGATCTCCTTTGCGACAATCTTCTTCGGCAGACGGAATTCCGGAATGCCGTAGACCAGCACGCCGCCTGCGGTATGCAGTGCCTCATAGACCGTGACCTCGAAGCCGTTTCTGGCAAGATCGCCCGCGCAGGTCAGTCCGGAAGGACCCGAGCCGATCACCGCAACCTTGTGCCCGTTCGGAGCAGGCTTCTCAACCGGCGCACTGTCATTTGCATTGTGATAATCTGCGACAAAGCGTTCCAGTCTGCCGATTGCGACCGGCTCAAATTTGATGCCGAGCGTACACTTGCTCTCGCACTGCGACTCCTGCGGACACACTCTGCCGCAGACCGCCGGTAGCGACGAGGATTCCGTGATAATCCGGTAGGCATCCTCGTAATTCTGCGCTTTCAGCTGCGCAATAAAATCCGGAATCCGGATATGCACCGGACATCCGCTTACGCAGGGCTGATTTTTGCAGTTCAGACAGCGTTCCGCCTCGGCGACTGCCGTCTTTGCGTCATAGCCGAGCGCAACCTCCTCGAAATTCCGCGAGCGCAGCACCGGAGACTGTGTCGGCATGTCATGCTTTTTCGGTTCGATTCCCATGCTCACAGCTCCTCTCTCTTGCGCAGCAGATTACAGGTATTTTCATATTCGCGGCGTTCAAAATCGACATACATACGGTTGCGCGAGATCGCCTCGTCAAAGTCGATCTCATAGCCGTTGAAATCCGGACCGTCCACGCAGGCGAATTTCGTGATGCGCTCGCCGCCGCGGTTCAGCGTCACACGACAGCCGCCGCACATACCGGTTCCGTCAATCATGATCGGGTTCATGGAAACGGTCACAGGCGTATTATACGGACGCGCCGCTTCGACAACGAATTTCATCATCATCATCGGTCCGACGGTCATGATCTCGTCAAACTGTTCACCGGCACCGAGCATCTTGACCAGCGGCATGCAGACATTGCCGTGCTCGCCGAAGGAGCCGTCATCGGTCATGATATGGAAGGTGTCGGAGCATTCTTTGAATTCATCCTTGAGGATAATCAGATCGCGGCTGCGAAAGCCGATGATGCTCGTGACATGTGCGCCGTTCGCCTTGAACGCGCGTGCAATCGGCAGCGCAATCGCACAGCCGACGCCGCCGCCGATGACGCAGACTTTGCGCTTGCCTTCGGTATTTGTAGCAATGCCGAGCGGTCCGGCAAAATCGCAGATATACTCGCCGGTGCGCTTCTGGTCGAGCTTCTTGGTTGTCGCACCGAGCACCTGAAAAATGATCGACACAGAGCCTCTGCTCTGATCTGCGCGATAGATCGTAAACGGCACGCGCTCGCCGTCCTCATCAACACGCAGGATGATAAACTGTCCTGCCTTCGCCTTTTTTGCAACTGCCGGTGCCTCAATCTCGAGCATTGTCACCGTGCGGTTCAGCTCTCTGCGGTTCAATATCCGATACATGCATTCTCTCCCAGTCTGTTATTTTGATTGCATAACCGTGTCATTCGGCAGCCTGAAATCCGTTCGGATTCTGCCGCTGCCAGTTCCATGAATCACGGCACATATCATCGAGCGTTTTCTCCGTATGCCAGCCGAGCAGCCGCTCCGCCTTATCCGCGTTTGCATAGAATTCTGCAAGGTCGCCGTCACGGCGCGCGCCGTACACATGATTGACCTTCACCTGATTGACGCGCTCAAATGTCTCAACAATCTCTGTGACGCTGTAAGGCGTACCGGTGCCGAGATTGAACACCTCGACGCAGTGCTGATGCATGATATAATCCACAGCCTTCACATGTCCTTTCGCAAGATCGACCACATGGATATAATCGCGCATGCAGGTACCGTCCTTAGTCGGATAGTCATTGCCGAAAATCGTCAGGCATTCGCGCTTGCCGACCGCAACCTGTGTCACATAGGGCATCAGGTTATTCGGAATGCCGAG